>Ga0194047_10000003_pt1 | contig 277011 bp, 232 predicted proteins | sample JunL225m_MetaG_2_FD_160070 | JGI IMG/M metagenome (GOLD analysis project Ga0194047, IMG submission 160070) | Anoxic zone freshwater microbial communities from boreal shield lake in IISD Experimental Lakes Area, Ontario, Canada - Jun2016-L221-5m | ecosystem: Environmental > Aquatic >... | reverse complement strand
GAAAGCCAGAGCGTATGCACCAAGTATCACAATTAATTACCAAGGATGCAGAATCAAAAATAGTGGTATTAAGTGCTTTAAGTGGCACTACTAATTCATTGGTAGAAATTAGCAATAGCCTTGCAGATAGCAATAGAATTGCTGCTAAACAAAAGATTGATGCACTCGAAGCGCATTACTGCAGTTTTGTGCTTGACTTGGTTAAGCAGGCTGTAAATATTGAAAAAGCAAATGCCATTGTATCGGAACATTTTGAGTTTTTAAATATCATTCTGCGCATATCATTTAGTGAAGCATTAAACAAAGATATTTTAGCACAAGGAGAGTTAATGAGCACCAAACTTTTTTGTGTATACCTCGAAGAGCAAGGCATTGACCATTTATTATTACCTGCATTAGAATTCATGAGCATCGATGCAAATGAAGAACCGAATTTACCTGCTATTCGTGCAAAGTTAACAGCGATACTTGCTGCACATACCGATAAGCATATTTTCATTACACAAGGATATATCTGTAGAAATATTCGTGGAGAAGTAGACAATTTGAAACGTGGCGGCAGTGATTATACCGCTTCATTAGTGGCTGCAGCAATTAAAGCAACTGTTTGTGAAATCTGGACAGATATTGATGGCATGCACAACAATGATCCTAGAATTGTAAACAAAACGGTTGCTATAGAACAATTGAGTTTTGATGAAGCTGCTGAGTTAGCATATTTCGGCGCAAAAATTTTACACCCAACTTGTATTTGGCCAGCGCAACAAGAAAATGTGCCAGTGAAATTATTAAACACTATGCAGCCTGAAGCAGCTGGAACGGTTATTACAAAAGAAGCTGGGAGTGTTGGTGTTAAAGCCGTTGCTGCAAAAGATGGCATTATTGCTATTAAAATAAAAAGTAGCAGAATGTTATTGGCGTATGGATTTTTGCGCAAAGTATTTGAAGTGTTTGAAAAATATCGCACTTCAATTGACATGATTACTACCTCCGAAGTAGCAGTTTCTGTTACCATCGATTCTGATATTGCACTGGCAGAAATTATTAAAGAATTAGAACCATTTGGAACAGTTGAAGTAGCAAAAGAACAGTCCATTGTTTCTATTGTAGGAAATGAAATTGCGCAAACAGATGATGTGCTAATGAAACTCTTTGATGCAATTAGAGAAGTGCCTGTTACAATGGTTAGTTATGGAGGAAGCCATCATAATATTTCTATTCTATTGCCAAGTGCATATAAAACTAAAACACTGCAATTATTAAATGCTGGTTTGTTTGGTTTGTAATATGTTGAAATAGATTTCAAATTAAAAATTTACAATCATTTTTATTTTCGTAGATGATACAAAAAAATAAGCCCTTGCAAATTTGCAAGGGCTTATTTTTTTAGAAAGTATATTAGGTTACACAATCAATAAAGCATCTCCGTAACTAAAGAAACGGTATTTGTCTTTGATTGCTTTTTTATAGGCTTCAATAGCTAAATCATAACCAGCAAAAGCGCAAGTCATAATTAACAAACTAGTTTTAGGTAAATGGAAATTAGTAACCAAACTATCCGCTACATTAAAATGATAAGGTGGGTGGATAAAGTGGTTGGTCCAGCCTTCGCTAGGTTTTAATAATTTGTTTGCAGTAAAGCTACTTTCCATAGCACGCATGGTAGTGGTACCAATAGAGCAGATACGCTTTCCAGTTTCTTTTGCTTTGTTAACTATTTTGCAAGCTTCCTCATTAATTTGATAGTACTCAGCATCCATTTTGTGTTTGCTTAAGTCTTCTACTTCAATTGGGCGGAAAGTGCCTAAGCCAGTATGCAAGGTTACTTCTGCAAAACGAATACCTTGAATTTCGCAACGTTTAATTAATTCCTTACTAAAATGCAAACCTGCAGTTGGGGCTGCAACAGCTCCTTCGTGTTTGGCATAAACAGTTTGGTAACGTTCTTTATCTTCTTCGTCTGGTTTGCGTTTGATGTATTTAGGTAAAGGTGTTTCTCCTAAAAATTCCAACATTTTTTTAAAGCTCTCGTCGTCGTCATCCCATAAAAAACGAATGGTACGTCCGCGGCTTGTGGTGTTGTCAATTACTTCTGCAACGAGTTCTTCATTGTCTCCAAAATAAAGTTTGTTACCAACACGAATTTTTCTTGCGGGATCAACAATTACATCCCATAAACGGTTTGGTTTATTTAACTCGCGTAATAAGAAAACTTCAATTTTAGCACCTGTTTTTTCTTTGCGGCCGTACATTCTTGCCGGAAATACTTTGGTGTTATTTACTACAAATACATCCTTGTCATCATAGTACTCTAAAATGTCGCGGAAATACTTGTTTTCCATATGCCCAGTTTTACGATCAACAACCATCATTCGGCTGTCTTCTCTTCTTTTTGTTGGATTTTGGGCAATAAGGTTTAACGGGAGGTCAAACTTAAATTGTGATAGTTTCATGTGTCTATTCCTTGTTTAAATGATAGCCACATTCAGTTTGCTGCCGCCTTACAGGGCAGCTCGCTTCATGTTACGGCATGAATTTAGAAGTGTGCGAAGGTACGAAATACTAGCTAAAATGCCAAGTTAAAACTACTGAGTTTGCTGATATTTTAGAATTGGGCTTATTAATCAAGCCTTTAAGTCTAAACACTGGCTTTTGGAATTGAATCAATGAGTTTTCGAGTATAGTCAGACTGAGGATTCAAATACAATTCATTGGCCAAGCCTATTTCTGCGATCTTTCCCTGGTTCATCACCATAATTCGATCGCTGATATAGCGAACTACCGATAAGTCGTGCGAAATAAAAACAGCAGTGAATTGATAGGTTTGTTTTAAGTCATTCAATAAATTCAAAACCTGTGCCTGAACGCTAACGTCTAAAGCTGAAACACTTTCATCGCAAATAATAAAACTTGGTTTTACAGCTAAGGCACGGGCAATGACTATGCGTTGTCTTTGTCCACCACTAAACTCGTGCGGGTATCGATGGTAGTGATCGGCAGAAAGATTCACTTGTTCTAAAAGTTCAATGACTTTTTCCTTTCGGGCTTTTGCATTCGGGGCTAATTGATGCACCAGTATCGGTTCGGCAATAGCATCGCCAATGGTCATGCGCGGATTTAAAGAAGAGTAGGGGTCTTGAAAAATTAATTGCATTTCTTTTCGCAAATTTTTCATTCGATTAGCACTAGCATTTGCCAAGTTTTCGTCTTTGTAATATATGCTACCTGTAGTTGTTGGAATTAATTGTAGTAATGCTCTTCCTAGCGTTGTTTTGCCACAACCAGATTCACCTACTAATCCAAGGGTTTCTCCCGGATAAATATCAAAACTAATATCGTCTACGGCCTTGTTAAAACTAATGGCTTTACCTAAGAAAGTTTTTTTTGCAGGATACCAAATTTTTAAATTTTCTACGCGAACCAATGGTGGGGTGATAATATAATTCAATTCTTGCGAACTCCTTGAATTGACAATGCTAGGTGTAGAAATAATTTCCTCTAAATTACCTTCTCCATCAACCTTCATAAAATCCGATACAACAGGTAGTTTGGTTCCTTTTTCGTGCAACAATGGTCTGCAAGCCAAAAGGGCTTTGGTATAAGGGTGGCTAGGGTTTTCAAAGATGGCTTGCGTTGTTTTTTCTTCAATAATTTTTCCTTTGTAAAGCACTACCACTCTGTCGGCAATTTCAGCTACCACACTTAAATCATGGGTAATAAATATCACCCCCATATTGTTTTGAATCTGTAAATTTCTAATGAGTTGCAAGATGTTTTTTTGAACCGTTACATCAAGTGCAGTAGTAGGTTCGTCGCAAATTAGTAATGCAGGAGAACAACTCATGGCCATAGCAATCATTACACGTTGTTTTTGTCCGCCACTAATTTGGTGTGGGTATCGGTCAAACATCTCTGCTGGCGATGGCAATTGTACTTGTTCAAATAAGGCAATTGTTTTTTTCTTTGCCAATTCTTTGTCAATTGACTCATGTTTCAAAATAGCTTCCATTACTTGAAACCCGCAGGTGAGTACCGGATTTAAAGAGGTCATGGGTTCTTGAAAAATCATCGCCACTTTACTACCTCGAATAGATTTTAATACGGGTGAATTTGAGGTTAAAAGATTGATAGATTCAGTATCGCTATTTAAAATAATTTCTCCTGATCTGTACACTGCAGGAGGGCTAGGTAATAATTGTAATATAGATAAAGCAGTAACAGATTTGCCCGATCCCGACTCACCCACAATTGCTAAAATTTCGCCCCTGTTTACAGTGATATTAATGTTTTCTAATGCTTTGGAGCTTTTTCCGTCAGCAACAAAATCCACTGATAATTGCTTAATTTCTAGTAATGGTTTAGTCATAACAGTGTCACAATTTAAGCAGCAAATGCTTCCCTTTGTAGTATTCAAGTTAAAAAATTGCATTATAATACTTTCTATGAATTTAAATTCTAACATTTGATTGTTTTTATTAATAAGCTTTCACCTAAATTTGCACTTACAGTTGTTAGTTTAGGCAAAAGCAACAAAAATTAGTACGTATGATTCGAAAAAATTGGTGGAAAATTTTAACAGTGATCTTGTTGTTGTATACCTGTGTAAATGGTTTTTTGGTAAAAGTGCCCAAACTCGATGATCGGATGCAAGAGTCCGTTCGAAATTTCTTCTTTCATGTTCCCATGTGGTTTGGCATGATGATTCTTTTATTTGTGTCTGTTTATTATGCAGTAAAGTTCTTACGCAATCCCAATCCTTTGTACGATTATTATTCATCGGCATTTGCCGCAACCGGTACCATTTTTTCTTTATTAGGAATAACTACCGGTGCTATTTGGGCTAATTACCAATGGGGAAGTCCTTGGAGTGGAGATCCCAAACAAAATGGTGCTGCAATAGCTATATTAATTTACCTAGCGTATTTTGTTTTGCGTGGTAGTATGCACGACGAAGAAAAGAAAATGCGCATTGGTGCAGTCTATAATATTTTTGCATTTTTTATGTTATTCCCAACCCTTTGGATACTGCCAAGACTAACAGAGTCATTGCATCCTGGAGGTCAGGGTAGTGATGGAAATCCAGGCCTCAATGGTAAGGATATGGATATGCATATGCGCACCGTTTTTTATCCTGCAGTGATTGGCTGGACCCTACTTGGTGTATGGATTAGCACCTTAAAAGTTAGATACCAAATTTTAAACGAAAAGCAATTAAATAATGAATAAGTTTCAAAAAATCAGTTTAGTTTTTATTGGATGTTTAATGCAAATAATTGCAAATGCACAAACTGTTGTAACAGCACCTCCTGCAAATGATTTCATGCGTAGTAACGGCAAGATTTATTTAGTAATGACCATTGTTGTGGTAATCATGACTGGCTTGTTATTGTATGTAATAAGTATCGATAGAAAAATAAGTCAACTAGAAAAAAAATAATTCAAGCTCCTTTGTGTAAACATTAAAAGTTTACTATAACCAAATTACAAACAAACCCTTTAAAACTGTTTCGAAATGACAACTCAAGAACCATATAGTTTCTTTCAAAGTGTTGAAAAAAGTTTTGACAAAGCTGCCCAATTAACCAAATGGGATAAAGGTTTGCTCGAACAAATTAAAGCTTGTAATAGTATTTATAGTATGCGCTTTCCAGTAAAAATGGATGATGGTCGCATTGAAGTAATTGAAGCCTACCGTGTACAACATTCGCAACACAAAACACCTTGTAAAGGAGGGATACGTTTTAGCTTAGCAGTTTGTGAAGACGAGGTAATGGCATTGGCGTCGTTAATGACGTATAAATGTGCTATTGTTAATGTGCCATTCGGTGGAGCCAAGGGTGGAATTAAAATAAGCCCAAGAAATCATAGTGCATATGAGTTAGAAAAAATCACACGTAGATATACAGCCGAATTAGTCAAGAAAAATTTTATTGGTCCAGGTATTGATGTGCCTGCGCCAGACTACGGAACAGGTGAAAGAGAAATGGCTTGGATAGTAGATACCTATCAGTCATTAAAGCCCGGAGATATAGACAGCGCAGGTTGTGTAACAGGTAAGCCCATTACACAAGGTGGCGTTCGTGGCAGAAAAGAAGCAACAGGTTTAGGTGTGTTTTTTGGTATTCGTGAAGTTTGTAATATGCCAGATGTAATGGGTAAACTTGGTTTAGCGTTGGGTATTGAAGGAAAAAAAGTAGTCGTGCAAGGATTGGGAAATGTAGGATACCACTGTGCTAAATTTTTCCGCGAGCATGGTGCAATTGTAGTGTCAATTGCCGAGTTTGAAGGGGCTGTTTATTCAGCTGATGGTATTAATGAAGAAGACTTATTTCAACATAGAAAAGCAACAGGTTCTGTTTTAAATTTTCCTGGTTCAACCAACCTTGCACATAATAGTGATGCGCTAGAATTAGACTGCGATATTTTAATTCCTGCTGCATTAGAAAATGTAATTAATGGAGAAAATGCACCAAGGGTTAAAGCTAAAATTATTGCTGAAGCGGCTAACGGTCCATTAACTCCAGAAGCAGATGAGGTGTTTATTGCAAAAGGAACTTTAGTAGTGCCCGATATGTATTTAAATGCAGGTGGTGTAACTGTTTCTTATTTTGAATGGTTAAAGAATTTGAGTCATGTGCGTTATGGTAGAATGGAAAAGCGTTTTTCAGAAAATATGAATGCCCATATCTTAGGACAAATAGAAGGTTTGACCGGAAAATCAGTTTCTGAAAAAGAGCGCGATTTTATTATGCATGGTGCCGAAGAAGTAGACTTAGTGCATAGTGGTTTAGAGGAAACAATGATTTCAGCTACCAGAGAAATTATGGAAATATGGTTGTCAAATCCTGCTATTCCAGATATGCGTACGGCAGCTTATGTTAGTGCCATAAACAAAGTAGCCATTAGCTATACTGAGTTGGGTATTTTCCCATAACCCAATTGGTTAATAATTAGGGATAGATAAAATTTGCTGCATTTTACCATTGGATAGTTCGTAGGCAAAACTGTGGTTGCCATTGGTAATAAGAATATAAGGAACTTCTAAACTAATATTGTAATTCAATACTTGTTTGAGTACTGATTCATTAATGGGCACATTCATTTCTTTACATTCAACCATTAACCAAGGTGTTGCATTTTTGTAAACCAAAATATCAAAGCGTTTTTTTAGTTCCCCTAGTTTAATTTCTTTTTCAATAGCAATCAATGAACTTGGGTAGTTCATAATTTGTAAAAAATATTGAAGGATGTTTTGACGAACCCATTCTTCGGGGCTTAAACGAACCCATTGTTTTCTTATTTCGTCGAAGATCCATTCCTTGCCCTCGGCTTCTTTTATTTTAAAGGGAAATGGCGGAAAAGGAATTTGAATCATAAAAACAATGGTTAAGCGCTTGCTTTTTTGTAATTTAGATAATTGGCTTTTTCAAAGATAGTTTTGAAAAGCGTATAAAACTTCGCATATGAAAACAAAAGAAGAGATTGTAAATAATTGGTTGCCTCGATATACTGGAGAGCAATTAGAGCATTTTGGCAAGTTTATTTTGTTAACCAATTTCAGCAATTATGTAACCATGTTTGCTGAATGGAATAATGTGCCTGTGGTGGGCAAAGACCGTCCTATGCAATGCGCAACAGCCGATGGAATTACCATTATTAATTTTGGTATGGGAAGCCCAGGAGCCGCAACTATCATGGATTTATTAACCGCAATAGCCCCAGAAGCAGTATTATTCTTGGGTAAATGTGGCGGATTAAAAAAACGCAATAAATTAGGTGATTTAATACTACCAATAGCGGCCATTAGGGGAGAAGGTACATCAAACGACTATTTCCCTCCCGAAGTGCCAGCAATGCCTGCTTTCGCACTGCAAAAAGCCATTTCAACATCTATAAGAGACAACCAAGTAGACTATTGGACAGGAACTGTTTATACCACCAACCGTAGGGTATGGGAACACGACGAAGTGTTTAAGGAGTACTTAACCAATGTTCGTGCTTATGCTATTGATATGGAAACGGCAACCATTTTTACCGTAGGATTTTATAACAAAATTCCAACCGGGGCCTTACTATTGGTTAGCGATCAACCCATGGTGCCAGATGGCGTAAAAACAGAAGCCAGTGACAAACAAGTTACACAGGAGTTTGTGCACAAACACCTGAAAATTGGCATCGATTCATTAAAACAATTGATCAATAAAGGGCAAACTGTAAGGCATCTACGCTTTTAAAATTGCTTAGTCCTTCCAAAGAAATGGGAATAATATGATGGCTAGTGCTATCACTAATACATCTAACCCTATTAATAAAAAAACCATCTGCCACCAGCCCGCTTGAACTACTGCAGAGAAGGCTGCAGTAGAGATTTTCATTAATAATAATAGTTGAGGGATAATAATAGGAAAGCCCATAATGGCCATTAAAGCCGCTTGTTGTTGGGCTTTTGCGGCAATGGCTGCTAAAAAAGTAAATACCAAACTCAAACTAATACCACCTAAAGAAGCAATTCCAATAAACTGCCATCCAAATTCAATAGGGTTTCCAAGTAAAAGTGTAAATATGGCAAGGCTAATTAGGCTCATTAGCAACATTAATACCGAATTAAATATCAGCTTAGATAAAACAAAGTCTCGCGCACCTGCAATGGAATAAAAATAAAGCATTCGTCCCTTAGATTCTGCTAAGAAACTTTTGGCTACAGCATTCACACAAACAAATAATTGGATTACCCAAAAAAGGCCATTCCACACTTTGTCTTCGGGAAGCCCCATGGACAAATAAACCACAAAAATAGTGGAAGCTACATATAAAAATATCCCATACAAGGTATACTGCTGCCTTGTTTCAAGGAGTATTTCCTTTTTTACGAGTGCTAAAATTGGGTTAGGGTTTTTCATGTACACATTTTCTGCAGCGCGGTTCATACACGTCTTTTTCACCAATCAAAACCTGGTTTCCTCCAGCAGTTTTTCGGTGTGATATGCTAGCGATATTGCCACATTGAACACAGATAGCATGTAATTTAGTAATATAATCAGCAATGGCCAATAAGTTAGGCATTTGCCCAAAAGGCTTGCCCAAATAGTCCATATCTAATCCTGCAACAATCACACGAATGCCTTTTGCTGCAAGGGTTTCACAAACATTCACAATTTGGTCGTCGAAAAATTGAGCTTCGTCAATGCCTATTACATCAACTCCCTCAGCCATTAATAAAATGGTTTGTGAATTGTCTATGGGCGTTGATTGTATAGCATTCGCATCATGGCTAACTACCTGTGTTTCGTCGTATCTAATATCAATAGCGGGTTTGAAAATTTCTACTTTCAAATTGGCAATTTTAGCCCTTTTTAGTCTACGTATTAGTTCCTCTGTTTTGCCGCTAAACATGCTGCCGCAAATCACTTCAATCCATCCACGTTTGTCGCCCGATATATTTGGTTCTATAAACATCTGCAAAATAAATGATAAAAAAAATCGTTTCATACTAGTTCGAACTAGTCTTATAAACACCTCAAATGTATTACATCCAATGGAAAGAGTGGGTAGCCTGATAGATAAACTCAAAGAACAATTTATTCAGGAGGCTGAAAATGCCGATTTATTGGCTACAACTCAACTGATTTTGGCTGAATTACAACTGCAACAAAAAAGCCAGATTTCTAAAATCTCAAGCAATTCGCGTAGTAAAAAAGATGATTTAACTGGTTGGTTATTTGATTTTGCAGAGGAAATTAAAAATACTGAAACTGTACCCGCCATTTCAGTAGTCACAAATGTATCAGTTGAAATTGAAGTGCCTGAAGTTGCAGAAAATCAAAATGAGGCGAATGAGTTAGTAAATCAAGCGATGATTATTGGTGAACCAACTAATAAAGAGCAAGCAATAGACAATGAATTAGATACTCCAACAATTCAAGAGACTTCTAGTATTATAGATTTCACCGAAGCCTTAGAAAGCACTAAACTTACGGTGATTCCAGATAATGAGTTGCTGTCTAAAAGTATTTACCTTCCCGAAGTTCCAAACCATATATTAGCAGAACCAAGTCCGGTAACAAAAGTACCTGTTAAAGAAGTGTTTGAACTAAACGATATTTTGCATGAAGGACTACCAAGTTTAAATGATCAATTGAAACCAAACAACATGGCACTCTCAGATACTTTTCACAAAGAAGCCATTACAGATTTAAATAAAGCCATAGTGCTTAATGATCGGTACGTTTTTATCAACGAGCTTTTCAGGGGCGACGAAGTGATGTATGAGCGAAGTTTAAAAACCATTAATGGTTTTACTACATTGCTAGAAGCACAGTCTTGGATTCAAAGAGAATTAAAAGTAAAATTGGGCTGGAATGAATCTGCATCAATTGTTGCGCAGTTCGATCAATTAGTTAAAAGGCGTTTTTCCTGAATATAATGCATGACTATTTTAGTAGCACCTGCACGATTGTAAACAAAACTTTTTGCAGCTGCGGCAGCTTCTAAATAGACTGAATCTTTTGCATCTAGTAATTTATTAAATACTTCTTCCATTTCTAGTGCATCTTCAACACTAATACAGCCGCCGTTTTCAACAAGTCCAACTGCTTCAATGTACTTTTCAAAAACGGGTCCTATCACTACGGGTTTACCGTAAACAGCGGCTTCTAGCACATTGTGAACGCCATCTCCACCAAATCCTCCTCCCACCAAACAAATTGTTGCATAGTGGTATAATCGGGTAAGCATACCCATATTATTTACAATGAGTACTTGTAAGTTTTCTGGTATAGTTAATTGATTGTTGATAGCATTTTCGTAATCAGAAAAAAGCATAGATCGATGGTATAAATGCAAACATTCTTTAAGTCTGTCTTCATTAATATCATGTGGCGCAACAATGCATTTAATAGATGGATTCGAATTAATAAAATGGTCTAATTCTTCGTCGTCTTCGGTCCAAGTGCTACCAGCAACAATGGTTGTATGATTATCGCAAAATTTTTCTACAATTGAAATTGGTTCGAATTGGTTAGCAATTGCTATCACTCTATCAAATCGGGTATCGCCACTAACAGCAACAATATCTAAAAAACCAATTCCATTTAATAATTTTGCTGATGTATTGTCTTGTACAAAAAAATAACTAAAATTTTTAAGGATGCTTCTATAGAATTTACCATACCATTTAAAAAAAGATTGTCCCTCTCTAAAAATACCAGAAACCAAAACCAATGGGATATTTCTTTTAGCAGCTTGTGCAGAATAATGGTACCAGAATTCGTATTTAACAAATAGAATTAATGTGGGATTCACAATCTTAAAAAAACGTTTGGCATTGCTTGCAGAATCAATTGGTAAGTAAGTAATATAATCGGCGCCGGTGTAGTCTTTTCTTACCTCATATCCCGATGGAGAAAAAAAACTTAATAATATTTTGTGACTAGGATATGCTTCTTTGAGCGCTTCTAATATTGGTCTGCCTTGTTCAAATTCTCCTAATGAAGCGCAGTGCATCCAAATAACAGGAGCAACATTGTTTTCAAAAGCTTTGGTGAGTTTTAAAAAAACACCTTTTCTTCCATTAACCCATTGCCTTGCTTTTTCATTATAGCAGCCCAATAGCCATGCTGCTTTTGGGTATAAAAAAATAAAAATTTCGTAGAATATTTTCAAGTGCCTGTTTCTTGGTACAAAATAAAGCAATAATTTCTAGCTTATTTCACAGATTTCAAATTACAGAGAAACCTTATTTGAGGTTATTTTTAGTAGATTTGCCGCCGAATCAATGAATTGTAATATGCGCCCCATTCAAATGGTAGATACCAAGAGTCAATATTTGAAGATTAAATCAGCAGTGGATATTGCAATTCACGAGGTATTAGACTCAGCCGCATATATCAATGGCAAACCAGTTCAAGACTTTACAGCCGCACTAAATACCTACCAAGGATCTGCCCATACCATTACTTGTGGAAATGGAACTGATGCTTTACAAATTGCCATGATGGCGCTTGATTTACAACCTGGAGACGAAGTTATTACCCCATCATATACCTATATTGCTACAACAGAAGTAGTGGCTTTGTTAAAACTTAAACCAGTATTTGTAGAAGTAGACCCTAAAACTTTTTGTATCGATCCAGTATCGGTACGCAATGCCATTACACCAAAAACAAAAGCAATTGTTCCAGTGCATTTATACGGCCATGCCGCTCCAATGGAAGAGATTATGCAAATAGCTGCTGAATTTGGTTTGTACGTAATTGAAGACAATGCCCAAGCAATAGGATGCGATTATACATTTTTGGATGGAAGTAAAAAGAAAACAGGTTCTATTGGAACTGTTGGAGCAACTTCATTTTATCCAAGCAAAAATTTAGGTGCTTATGGAGATGGAGGTGCCATTTTTACCAACGATGCATCACTTGCTCAAAAAATGAAAATGATTGCCAATCATGGACAACAAACTCGTTACTACCACGAAATGGTTGGTTGTAATTCTCGTTTAGATTCTATGCAAGCGGCGGTATTAAATATAAAACTAAAGCAGTTAGACGATTATACCAATGCACGTCAAAATGCCGCCAATTTTTATAACAACGCTTTTGCAGGAAACGAAAAAATAACAGTGCCTTATGTTGCACCGTATAGTACGCATGTGTATCACCAATATACCTTGCAATTACACAATGTAAATAGAGATGCACTGAGCGCATATTTAGCAGAGAAGAAAATTCCTTCAATGATTTATTATCCGGTACCCGGGCATCGTCAAAAAATGTTCAGTGGTTTTGATTTGCCGCCAGTAGATTTAACCATTACCGATTGGTTAACAGAGCGTGTAATTTCATTACCCATGCATACCGAAATGGATCAAGAACAACTTTCTTATATTACAGAAAATGTTTTAAACTTTATCAATAATTAATACATGAAAATAGCTGTTGTTGGAACTGGATATGTTGGATTGGTTACAGGAACTTGTTTTGCAGAAACTGGTATTAAGGTAACTTGTATAGATATTGATGCGGCAAAAGTGGAGCGCCTTTCAGGTGGCGAAATCACTATTTACGAACCAGGTTTAGAAAAAATATTTTTACGTAACACCAGAGAAACGCGTTTAAGATTTACCACTAGTTTAGTAGAAGGAATTAAAGAGGCAGAAATCATATTTTTAGCATTGCCTACACCTCCAGGCGCAGATGGTTCTGCTGATTTAAAATATATTTTAGGCGTTGCAACAGAACTCGGAAAATTATTAACTGATTATAAAGTAATAGTAAATAAGAGTACCGTGCCAGTGGGTACTGCAGAAAAAGTGCGTGCAGCCATTGCTCAAAATTATCAGGGTGAATTTGATGTAGTAAGCAATCCGGAGTTTTTAAGAGAAGGTGTTGCCGTTGAAGATTTTATGAAACCAGACAGGGTAGTTATTGGGGTTAGTTCAGACCGTGCTAGAAAATTAATGGGCGATTTATATGCACCATTTGTGCGTCAAGGAAATCCAATTATTTACATGGATGAAAAATCAGCAGAGTTAACCAAATATGCAGCAAATTCATTTCTAGCTACTAAAATTTCGTTCATGAATGAAATTGCACAAATGTGCGAAAGAGTTGGCGCAGATGTTGATATGGTGCGAAAAGGAATTGGTAGTGATGATAGAATTGGCCGACGCTTTTTATTTCCAGGCATTGGTTATGGCGGTTCTTGTTTTCCAAAAGATGTACAAGCACTAATCATGTCATCGGAAGAATATGGATACGATTTTAAGATTTTAAAAGCAGTTGAATCTGTCAATGAAAATCAAAAACTGCACTTAATTCCAAAAATTAAAGCATATTTTAATGGCAATATAGCAGGCAAACATTTTGCGTTATGGGGTTTGGCATTTAAACCCAATACCGATGATATTCGTGAAGCGCCAGCATTGTATTTAATTGAAGCATTAACGGCAGCAGGAGCAACCGTTACCGCATACGATCCAGAAGCCATGCCGAATGTGCAAAATCAAATTGGCCATACAGTCATTAATTTTGCAGCAGACCAATATAGTTGTTTAGCTGGTGCAGATGCATTGGTAATTGCTACCGAATGGAGTGAGTTTAGAACACCAGATTTTGAAATCATTGAAACTAAAATGCGCAACAAAGTAGTGTTTGATGGTAGAAATTTATTTGAAGTAAAACAAATGAAAGAACTAGGTTATCATTACGAAAGTATTGGTAGGCCATAAATAAATAGTATGTCAAGAAAAACAATTTTAATTACAGGTGCAGCAGGATTTTTAGGTTCGCATTTATGTGATCGTTTTATAAAAGAAGACTACCATGTAATTGGAATGGATAATTTAATTACAGGTGATTTAAGAAATATAGAACACCTATTTAAATTAGAAAATTTCGAATTCTACCACCATGATGTTTCTAAGTTTATTCATGTGCCAGGTAAAATTGATTATATCTTACATTTTGCTTCTCCTGCAAGCCCTATTGACTATTTGAAAATTCCTATTCAAACCTTAAAAGTGGGTGCATTAGGAACGCATAATTGTTTGGGATTGGCCAAAGCAAAAAAAGCAAGAATGTTGGTGGCGTCTACTAGTGAAGTTTATGGAGATCCAATGGTGCATCCGCAAACAGAAGAATATTGGGGCAATGTAAACCCTGTAGGACCGCGAGGTGTATATGACGAAGCCAAGCGTTTTATGGAATCAATCACAAGGGCTTATTATACTTTTCATGGTGTTGAAACAAGAATCATTCGCATCTTTAATACCTATGGTCCTAGAATGCGATTGAACGATGGTAGAGCATTGCCTGCGTTTATTGGTCAAGCACTCCGTGGCGAAGATCTAACCGTATTTGGCGATGGTTCTCAAACCCGTTCTTTCTGTTATGTAGATGATTTAATTGAAGGTATTTATCGCTTATTAATGAGTGATTATACGATGCCGGTAAATATTGGCAATCCAAATGAAATTACCCTGAAAGATTTTGCAGAAGAAGTTTTAAAACTTACTGGATCTACAGTTAAAATAATTTATAAAGAATTGCCAGTTGATGATCCAAAACAACGTCAACCAGATATTACTAAAGCAAGGGAATTATTAGGATGGGAGCCAAAGATTGAAAGAGCAGAAGGCTTAAAAAGAACCTACGAATATTTTAAATCATTACCCAAAGAAGAATGGTCTAAACTACCCAAGGAATTTGTAAACTCAAGTAAATAGTTAAGTAGAATAAATCATTTTTATGTTAAAACCTTTGGTAGTAGTAACAGGAAGAACTGGTCAACTTGGTTGGGAAATAGAACAACTATCTCAACAATATAGCCAACAGTTCCATTTTTTATTTACATCAAGGGCCGAACTAGATTTATCAAATCCTGCAAGCATTGCACCTTTCTTTGAAACATATTCGCCAGCTTATTTTATTAATTGCGCCGCCTATACAGCCGTAGATAAAGCCGAACAAGAGCAAACATTAGCCTATACCATTAATGCAGATTCTGTTGGATTAATAGCCAAGCATTGTGCCGAAATTAATGCAGTGCTCATTACAATATCTACCGATTATGTGTTTGATGGAAATGGCAATTCACCCTATTTAACTTCTACCGCAACAAAACCCATCAATTATTATGGGTATAGTAAATGGATGGGAGAGCAATTGGCCTTAAGCAATTGTAAAAAATCTATTGTTATTAGAACCTCTTGGGTATATAGTACACATGGTAATAATTTTGTAAAAACCATGTTGCGTTTAATGAATGATCGACCATCACTAAATGTAGTATCAGACCAAATTGGATCACCAACATCTGCCGCAGATTTAGCGGCTGCAATCATTTCTATTATTCAATCAATTGAAAAAGGAAATGCGCACTATGGCATATATCAATATAGTAATAGTGGCGTAATATCTTGGTATGATTTTGCAGTAGCTATTGCAAAAGAAGCCAACAAAAAAACAATCGTATCGCCCATTCCATCCACCGATTTTCCAACTCCAGCTAAGCGACCTGCTTATTCGGTAATGGATACATCTGGTTTAGAAAATGATTACGGCATTCAAACTATCCATTGGTTAGATAGTTTACAAAACTGTATCAACAAACTTCTTTAATTTTTCTGCTTACTTTGATTCCTTATCTACTAGTTTTATTTTTTGTGTAAAACTTTGTTTTTCATAAAGAGCACTCATTGCTGCATTAGCATTACTTGATGATTCTCCTGGTCTTTGTCCGCCGCCGCTTCCGCCGCTACGTCCAGCACCTGCACCTATTCGACTTTTTCCCATACTATTAGGTTCTGACCTTGAACCAAAATCCCTTGATTCATAGGGGTTCTCTAGTGCATTTACTCTAAATTCAACGTTAACCAATTCAGTGAGTGTAGCTTTGCTTTGAGGTATCAAATCTTTAATAGGAATCATTATTTCGTAAATAATATTTTCCTTTTCATCTAAACCTATTCCAATATTCATTCCATTCACATTCGTCAAATCTTGAACGCCATTGTTGGCTAGAAACCCTTTTCTTGTAACTGTTGTAATCATTGCTTTGTAAAGCGTTATTAGGTTTTTAATATCTGCATTAAAAACGTAACGGATTTCAGCTATTTTCGAGAAGTCAATACTTGCATGGAATTTCCTATCTTTCTCAGAAGATTTTAAATCAAGACTCCATCCAGCAATCATCATTTTAGTGGCTTTATTTTTATTAGAATTTGATACGCATAAATAAATATTATCCTTATCATTACTAATGGCAAAGACTAATCCACTGATGCTGTCTGCATAATTAAATGGTTTGCTCCATTCATTATCTAAACCATCAATTGTAATTTCATGCGAAGACCATTTTGATTCAGGAACGGTAGATTGTGCAACTGATTTTGATAAAAACAAAATCAAGAAAGGGAGGGTAATTAATATTTTTTTCATTGTAATTATTTTTTAATCTAGTAGAGAAAAGTTAAAGAAAATTTTTTGAATAAAGCTTATTCTAGAAGTAAAAGTGATGAGTTTTTCATGTTGATTGCCCAATGAGCGTTAAAAATATGCTTGTATTTTATTGAAAATCAGCACATTAAAATGGTTATTGTAAAAAAAAAACAGATAAATCTCCCAATATATTGGGGTGATTTTCATGGTAGTAGGGGAATTCACCTCCATTGACTGATTTGGGTTACTTTTATTTATCTAAAACAGGGGTGTACAAATTTAATTTATGGAAATATTTGAAAATCTAGTTTTTGAAAATGTAGATTTCAGAACTGAATTATTAGAGAAAGGAGAATACGAAAATTGTACATTTAAAAAATGTAATTTTTCTGGTAGTGATTTAAATTCTTTCAAATTTATAGATTCAATATTTGAAAATTCTGATCTAAGCTCCGTTAATATCAATAAAGTTGTATTGAGGGATGTTAGGTTTAAAGATTGTAAAATGGTGGGATTAAAATTTGATACCGCAGATAGCTTTGGTATATCAATTGCAATAGATAATTGCATTTTAACTTATTCTTCCTTTTATAAATTAAAGTTGAAGAACATGGTTTTTCTTAATGCTAAATTGAATGAAGTAGATTTTACGGAATCTGATTTAACCAATTCGGTTTTTAATAATTGTGACTTATCTAATGCGGTATTTAGTGCCACTAATTTAGAAAAAGCCGATTTCACATCCTCTTTTAATTATTCTATTGATATAGAGAAAAACAAACTGAAAAAATCAAAACATTCCATAAACAATCTTGCTGGTTTATTAGAAAAGTACAACTTGATTATTGAATAAAAAGTTCCAAGACCCTATCTAATCTATGCTTAAAATGAAATGGTAATTAGTTGCAGAAGTGAAAAAAATGGAATTTTCACTAGAAAATAACCACTAAAATCTTCTTTTGGTGGTAAAACTGGTGGAAAAACTTGTTTTAGAAGGTCCTAAAAAAATAACCCATTGAAAATCAATGAGTTATTTTTAATTTTTGTTGCCCGACCTGGATTCGAACCAAGACAAACTGTACCAAAAACAGTCGTACTACCATTATACTATCAGGCAATCCGTTCCAATTGTTTTGGATGGGCTGCAAAAATAGGGCTGTACCCCAATTGTTCCAAATATTTTAAAAGAAATATCGGTTAATTAAGCCTTGTGATAGAAAATAAATGCAATTCTTAAATTAAACAGATCCGAAACTTGTTATTTGATTCAAGCTGAATGTTTATATTTAGTCTTATAATTAAAAGTCAAAAAGATAAACATGACAAACAAACTGATTTTATTAGGTCTTTTCGTAACAGCAATGCTAATTATGTCTTTTAGAACAGACAAGAAAAAGAAAGTAATCTTTTTTGGAGATTCCATTACTTCAGCAGCGGTAAACCCTGGTGGTTATATTCGTTTGATAGATACCATCATTCAAAAAGCAGGTTTATCAAATCAATATGATTTGGTAGGCGCTGGTGTTAGTGGGAATAAAGTGTATGATTTGTATTTGAGAATGGAAGAAGATGTGTTGCAAAAAAATCCAGATATCGTTTTAATATACATCGGCGTAAATGATGTTTGGCACAAAGCAGGTTCTGGAACTGGAACCGATTATGATAAGTTTGGTAAATTTTATGAAGCCTTAGTAAAAAAGATTCAAGCAAAAGGAGCCAAAGTAATTTTGTGTACACCTGCTGCAATTGGAGAAAGAACCGATCATACCAATCAACAAGATGGTGATTTGAATATGTATTGTAAATGGATTCGCAGTTTTGCCGCAAGCAAGCAATTACAGTTAGTAGATTTAAGAGCAGGATTACTTAATTACAACCTACAACACAATCCTGAAAACAAAGAGAAAGGTATTTTAACCTCAGATAGGGTGCATTTAAACCCAGCAGGCCAACAATTTGTAGCCGATGCTATGTGGGAAGAAATTAAGGCTGTTAAATAATTAAAAAGTTGGCATCAAGTTTAAATCTTCGCAGCGAATCTAATTAGAAACGCTGCGAAGATTTTTTTATGCAATAACTAAATCGAGGTTTTTCTTTCCGCGTCTAACTAATAAGTATTTGCCTTTTAATTTTTCTGCCAATTCAATTTGGTAATTAATATCAGTAATTTTCACTTCATTCAAGCTTAGTCCACCAGCTTGTACCATTTTTCTAGCTTCTCCTTTACTAGCAAAGCAACCGCTATCCGCTAAAAAGCTTACAATATTCGTAGGAAATTCACCGCTGTATTCGTGTATTGGAAGACCACTTGTTTCTAAAACTGCATTATCAGTTTCATTAATAAAGGCCAATGCATCTCCGCCAAACAAGGCTTTTGATGTTTTAATAATCTGTTCATATGCCGCTTCACTATGTACAAAACAAGTGAGTTCTTGCGCCAGTTTAAGTTGTAAAACTTTTAGTTCTGGTTTTGTTTCGTGCTCTGCTATTAAAGGGTCAATAATTTCTTTTGGTAAGAGGGTGAAAATTTTAATCCATTTTTTTGCATCTTCATCACTGGCATTTAACCAAAATTGATAAAATTGATAAGGGGTTGTTTTTGTAGGATCTAACCAAACATTTCCTTTTTCAGTTTTGCCAAACTTGCCGCCGTCTGCTTTGGTAATTAATGGGCAGGTAAATGCAAATGCTTCACCACCTGCTTTGCGTCGAACGAGTTCTGTACCAGTAAGGATATTTCCCCATTGGTCGCTACCACCCATTTGTAATTTGCAATTTCTATTTTGATAGAGCCAATAAAAATCATATCCCTGTACTAATTGGTAAGTGAATTCTGTAAAGCTCATTCCCGTTTCGCCATCCAATCGTTTTTTTACACTGTCTTTTTGCATCATGTAATTCACGGTAATATGCTTGCCTACATCACGAATGAAATTTAAAAAACTAAAATCTTTAAACCAATCGTAGTTGTTTACTAGTTCTGCTGCATTGGTTTTGCTGCTATTGAAATCTAAAAATTTACTTAGTTGTTTGCGAACGCCTTCTTGGTTAAATTGTAGGGTTTCTTCGCTTAATAAATTACGTTCTTCGCTTTTACCACTAGGATCACCCACCATTCCTGTTGCACCACCTACCAAAGCAAAAGGCTTATGTCCTGCTTTTTGTAAGTGAACTAATAATAAAATAGGCACCAAGCTACCAATATGCAAACTGTCGGATGTTGGGTCGAAGCCAATATATCCCGATACCATTTCTTTTGCTAATAGTTCTTTTGTACCAGGCATAATATCTTGAACCATGCCCCTCCACTGTAATTCATCTATTAAATCCATCGTCCTTTGTATTTGAACAAAAGTAATTACTTCATTTGGATGCTAATTGAAAAATTAATGACATAAAGCCAATAATTTTACAGCAATTTAAGAACTATGAACAAAGTTGGCGATGGTACCCGTATCCTGAATTTCATAATTGATGGATTTCTTGTTTTTATGCTGAGCTTTTTTGCGTTTAGATTTTGGAACTTTTATGTAGTGAACTGGAATTTTAGGCCCTTTAATTTTTGGTGGTTTGTTGCAGGTTCCCTTTTTGTGTATTATACCTTCTGGGAGGCTTCTTTTAATCGAACACCAGGCAAATGGATAACAGCTACCAAAGTTGTTAGATTAGATGGAAATAAGCCCTTATTAGTGCAAATACTCATTAGAAGTTTGGTGCGCCTAACGCTAATTGATTTTTTATTTATGGCAGTTTTGGGTAAGCCATTGCACGATTTGGTCAGCAAAACAACTGTAGTGGAATGCTAATTTTAATGATCCAACGCTTAATCATTCCTGAATTCGCAACTTTCAGCCCAATGCAATGTTCTAAATTTGCCCCTCTAAAAAGATGGGCATTTTGCTTTCATCAACAAAGACTTTTTAATTTATGGCAAAAATAGGCATCAATATAGCAACAGGAAGTTTGCAGCAAGCAGAAATGATTGTAGGAATAGATTTAGGTACAACCAATAGTTTGGTGGCTATTATTCATCCCGATACCAAACAGCCTGTGGCATTAAAAGAGTTTAATTCTAGTAGCTTGGTGCCTAGTATTGTGCATTTTGATGGATTTGGCAATCCAACAGTAGGAGAGCAGGCCCGAACTTTTTTAGAGACCGATCCTAAAAATACCATCTTTAGTGCCAAGCGTTTAATGGGTAAGAGTTACCAAGATATTAAAGACAATGCCCAATTCTTTACCTATAAAGTAATTGATGACGATACAGCATCGCTAGTAAAAGTACAAGTTGGCAACCAGTTTTTCTCGCCCATTGAATTGTCTTCCTTCATATTAAAAGAACTAAAGAACAGGGCTGAGCATATTTTAAAGACCCCTGTAACCAAGGCTGTAATAACGGTGCCTGCATACTTTAACGATGCCCAAAGACAGGCAACAAGAGATGCAGGTAAAATTGCAGGTCTAGATGTCTTACGCATTGTAAATGAGCCAACTGCGGCTAGTTTGGCTTATGGTTTGGGCTTAAAACAAGACGAAGAAAAAACCATTGCCGTATATGATTTAGGGGGTGGTACTTTTGATATTTCCATCTTACATATTAGTAATGGCATATTTGAAGTGCTTAGTACCAATGGCGATACCTATTTAGGCGGAGATGATATAGACCGTTCTATTATGGAATATTGGCTGACTGAAGGCGGAATAACCATGGAGGAGCTCCAACAGCACCAGTCTTTATTGCAATCATTGCGCTTAAAAGCAGAGGAAGCTAAAAAACATTTGAGTGCACATGATCATTTTTCTACCGACTGGAATGGAGAAGTATTAAGTATAAAAAGAACTGATTTTGAACAACTTATAATAGGTTTAATCAATAAAACAATTAAGTGTTGTGAGCGTGCTTTGCAAGATGCGAAACTCACAATTGCTTCAATAGACAGCATTGTAATGGTTGGTGGTAGTACTCGAGTTCCTGCCATCAAACAAGCGGTGGGTGCTTTTTTTGGAAAACCGGTTAATGATTCTGTAAACCCCGATGAGGTTGTTGCATTAGGCGCAGCTATTCAGGCAGATATTCTTGCAGGGAATAACAAAGATTTTTTATTGCTCGATATAACGCCGCTTAGTTTAGGTATAGAAACCATGGGTGGCTTGATGGATGTTTTAATTCCAAGAAATTCAAAAATTCCTACCAGTGTTGGTCGACAGTATACCACGCACAAAGACGGGCAGGGTAGTATGCGCATTTCTGTTTACCAAGGTGAAAGAGACATGGTAAAGGATAATCGTAAACTAGCCGAGTTCAATTTAACAGGTATACCAGGGATGCCTGCAGGTATGCCAAAAGTTGAAATCAGTTTTTTAATCAATGCCGATGGGATATTGGTGGTAAAGGCCAAAGAGTTGCGCAGTGGAATTGAACAATTTATTGAAGTGACGCCGCAATATGGATTAACCGATGAACAAGTAGAAGGGATGTTGATGGATAGTATAACCCATGCCAAAGACGATATGCAAACAAGGGCATTGGTAGAAGCTACCACAGAGGCGGAGCAGATACTAGCAGTAACCGAAAAGTTCATATCTAAGAACCAACAACTATTAACTTCCGAAGAAATATTGGCAACTGCAGGGGCTATGCAAGCGCTTCAGTTGGCAGTAACAATGAATGATAAGAATTTGATTCAGAATAAGATAGAAGAGTTAAATGAAATTTCACGTCCATTTGCTGAACGCGCAATGGATGCCGCAGTAAGTGGTGCTTTAAAAGGAAAGTCTATTTAGTTTTTTACTTGCAACCAGCGTTGAACATATTTTCCCAGAATATCAAATTCAAGGTTAACGATGCTTCCTATTTGTAGTTGGTGAATGCTTGTGTGTTCAAAAGTGTAAGGAATAATAGCAACACTAAACGCATTGTGGGTAACGTCAAAGCAGGTTAAACTTGTGCCATTCACCGCAATGGATCCTTTTTCTATTATTAAGTGTTTAAATGATTCCGGAAATGAAAACCGGTATTCCCAGCTGCCCTCAAGTGTGGTTAGTTGGGTGCAAATGCCAGTTGCGTCTACATGTCCTTGAACAATATGTCCGTCTAGTCTTCCATTCATTACTAGGCAACGTTCTAAGTTCAGTGAATTGCCTACAATCCAACCTGATAAATTGGTTTTACGCAGCGTTTCCTCAATAGCGGTTACCTTATGTTGTCCATTTTCAATGGCTTCCACCGTAAGGCAAACTCCCTCGTGGCTCAAACTTTGGTCTATTTTTAATTCAGTTGAAATAGGGGATGCTATCCAAAAACTGGTATTAGTACCTTGTTTTTCAATAGAAACTACCTTTCCAGTGCTTTCAATGATTCCTGTAAACATGACTGCAAGATAAATCTGCAAATCGAATGGGGATAAGATTTTTTCAAGCATTAATATTTTCGTTTGGAATTTTCAAATCAAACCTTATCTTTGCGCTCCTAAAAACGCCTGAGGAGGTATACAACATATGTTAATTATTGATTCAAAAGACTGCGAAAACATCGACAAAGCACTTAAGAAGTACAAGAAGAAATTCGAAAAATCTAAGGCTTTATTGCAATTAAGAGAGCGCCAAGCTTTCATCAAACCGTCGGTAAGACGTAGAGGTGAAATCCTTAAAGCGGTTTACAAGCAACAAATTGCTAGCGGAAAAATTGAAGGATAATTCAAGGAAGATTCCTTAATTATTATCTTTTATTATTTTGCTTCCACAATATTTAGTAGTAGTCTGATGTTATATCTTCAGACTACTTTTTTATGCCCATAACTGACTATCCGCAAATCGCTCCGTTTTTAGAATACCTACAATTCGAAAAGCGGTATTCTAAGCATACCATTGTAGCTTATCAAACAGACTTAGAGCAATTCTTTCAATACTTGGTTAATCAATTCGACAATCCTGCATTAGACCAAATTGCTGCCATGTTTATTAGAAGTTGGTTGGCTAGTGTTAAAGAAAATGAAATCAGCGCCAAGTCGATCAATAGAAAAATATCTACCCTAAAATCTTTTTTTAAGTACCAATTAAAAACTGGCGTGATTAAAACATCGCCAATGGGAGTGATTATTTCTCCTAAAACAAAAAAACGACTTCCTGTATTTGTTTCAGAAAAAGATGTACATACTTTATTTGAACACGTTGAATTTCCCGATACATGGGAGGGTAGAACACAGCGACTGGTTTTATTGCTTTTCTACCAAACTGGCATGCGGTTGAGTGAATTGATTCAATTGAAAGAATCGCAAGTAGACGGATCTTTGAAGCAAGTAAAAGTTTTGGGTAAAGGAAATAAGGAACGCATCATTCCAATTGATGCCGCTTTGGTAAAAGAATTAGAATCGTACCAATTAAACAGGCCTACAAAGAGCGCTACTGTTAAAACTGTATTCACTTCGGCAAAAGGAAAGCCATTGCAGCCAAGGGCTGTATATGCCTTTGTAAAGAAATACTTGGGGCAGGTAACCACGGTTCAAAAAAAGAGTCCGCATATTTTAAGACATAGTTTTGCAACACATTTAATGAACAATGGCGCTGATTTGAACGCGGTGAAAGAACTATTGGGGCATAGTAGTTTGGCTGCCACGCAAGTATATACCCACAATACCATTGAAAAATTAAAAGAGGTTTTTAATAAAGCGCATCCTAAGGCCTAAAAGCATTTGTAGGCAATAGTATTACAGACTGTTAAAATATCAAATAAAAAAACAAATTGCAGGATATTTCACTATAATTTGTTGTAACTTGTTAGGAGTTTCTAAAGGGTCAATTTTACCAAATTTTGGCTCGTAGTTCTTTCAAATATTTTATTCATTAACCGTTTAAACGTGAGTTGCTATGAACGTTAACATTCAGTCAGTGCACTTTGATGCAGATGAAAAATTGGTAGATTATGTAACACGAAAACTCGAAAAATTAAACACGTTTCACGATCAGATTCTAAAAGTAGACCTGTTCTTGAAATTGGATAACGTGGTACATGTTATCAAAGACAAAGTTGTAGAAATTAAAGTGCATGTGCCGAGGCACGATTTTTTTGTAAAAACATCCTCAAAATCCTTTGAAGAATCATTTGATAATGCAATGGATTCTATCATTTCACAAATAAAACGAAAAAAAGATAAGCTTGCCGCTTAATAAACTAACCGCCCCGGAACTATTTCGGGGCTTTTTTTTGCCCTTATAGTGCCGTTAGACAAGGGTTTCGCAAATGATGTTGAAAACTGTTGTAAAATTTTTGCTACAAAATTTTGCCGAATAAAGTTTTCCATTACCTTTGCCGTCCTTAAAAAGGGTTAGTTCTTTTTTTAATGCCGAAGTAGCTCAGTTGGTAGAGCAGCTGATTTGTAATCAGCAGGTCGCGGGTTCGAGTCCCATCTTCGGCTCTAAATGTGTAGCATTTGGTTGTTTTGTATGGTAAGAATTTCTTATCAAAACAAAAAAAGCTGGGTTGCATTTTTAAAATGGGCAGATGGCCGAGTGGTTAAAGGCGACAGACTGTAAATCTGTTCACTCACGTGTACGTAGGTTCGAACCCTACTCTGCCCACACAAGCACCTTAAAGTGAAAACTTTGCAGTGCACTAGTTCTTTTAAGTAAAATTCAAAGGTCAATTCATTTGGCTTTTGAACAGGAATTAAAAAAGCGGAAGTAGCTCAATTGGTAGAGCGATAGCCTTCCAAGCTATAGGTCGCGAGTTCGACCCTCGTCTTCCGCTCTTACTAGAGTTGGTAAATTCCTGTAAAAAAACAGTTCGCTGTTTAATTACAGGTAAGCAACTTAAAAGCCTTTGTAGCTCAGGGGTAGAGCACTTCCTTGGTAGGGAAGAGGTCGTGAGTTCGATTCTCACCAACGGCTCTTTTTAAGTGCTAGGTTTATTTGAAAGAGCGTAGGCTGAATTGATTGAAAAACAAAGAATACCTTGCATGCTATATAATAGTAGTTTTGCATCGAAATAATTTTAAACGGACCTAACAAGGTCCTCAATTTTTAAAACACAACTAAAAACCGATAAAAATGGCAAAAGAGACCTTCAAGAGGGAAAAACCTCACGTAAACGTAGGTACCATTGGTCACGTTGACCATGGTAAAACTACTTTAACTGCAGCTATCACCATGATCCTTGCTAAAAAAGGAATGGGTAACGTTGCTAAGAATTATGATGAAATTGATGGCGCTCCAGAAGAAAGAGAGCGTGGTATCACTATTAATACTGCACACGTTGAGTATCAAACAGCGAATCGTCACTATGCGCACGTTGACTGTCCAGGTCACGCCGATTATGTGAAGAACATGATTACTGGTGCTGCTCAAATGGATGGAGCTATCCTAGTGGTTGCTGCAACTGATGGTCCTATGCCACAAACCAAAGAGCACATCTTGTTGGCTCGTCAGGTAGGCGTTCCTCAAATCGTTGTTTTCATGAACAAAGTAGATTTGGTTGACGATCCTGAATTATTAGAATTAGTAGAAATGGAAGTTCGTGAGTTGTTAACTTCTTACGGCTTTGACGGTGATAACACACCAATCATACAAGGTTCTGCAACAGGAGCTTTATCTGAAGATCCAAAATGGGTTGCAAAAATCGACGAATTAATGGAAGCGGTTGATACCTATATTCCATTGCCTCCTCGTCCAGTTGATTTACCGTTCTTGATGAGCGTGGAAGACGTATTCTCAATTACAGGTCGTGGTACTGTTGCTACTGGTCGTATTGAGCGTGGTCGTATCAAAGTGGGTGAAGGAATTGAAATCGTTGGTTTGATGGACGCTCCTTTAACTTCAACTGTTACTGGTGTTGAGATGTTCAAAAAATTACTTGACGAAGGTGAAGCTGGAGATAATGCAGGTTTATTATTACGTGGTATTGAAAAGACTCAAATCCGTCGTGGTATGGTTCTTTGCAAACCAGGTTCTATCACTCCGCATACAGAATTCAAAGGTGAAGTTTACGTATTGAGCAAAGAAGAAGGTGGACGTCACACTCCATTCTTTAACAAATACCGTCCTCAGTTCTACTTCCGTACTACGGATGTAACTGGAGAGTGTACTTTACCAGAAGGAACAGAAATGGTAATGCCTGGTGATAACATTAACTTAAGTGTTAAGTTGATCCAACCTATTGCAATGGAAAAAGGTTTGAAATTTGCAATTCGTGAAGGTGGCCGTACCGTAGGTGCTGGTCAGGTTACTGAAATTTTAAAATAAGCTCAAAGCCAAGGCTTTTAGCTTTAAGCGAATGTTTTTACATACATTTGCAATATAATAAACTAAAAGCTGTCTCGTTTACGGGATAGCTTTTAGCTTTCTACGGGCATAGTGCAACGGTAGCATACGGGTCTCCAAAACCTTTGATCTGGGTTCGAATCCTAGTGCCCGTGCGGATGATTTTGGAATAAAAAATTGTTGTGTTTGAAATAATCAAACACGCATAGAATGGATTATTCGAAATTGATAAATTGAAAACATGAACAAGATTGCAACTTATTTTAAAGAGAGTTACCACGAATTGTTGGAAAAAGTGACCTGGCCTACTTGGATGCAACTCCAACAAAGCACAGTGATTGTTTTGGTAGCAACTGTTATCATTACTGCAATGGTTTGGATCATGGATTTCTCCAGCAACCAATTGCTTAAATTGATTTATTCATTATTCAAGTAACCAATCATGGACTCAGTTGAAACAATAGAAACACAAATCGCACCACAAGGTCCGCAAGCGGAAACTAAATGGTATGTTTTGCGTGTGGTGAGTGGTAAAGAGCGCAAAGTAAAAGAGTATCTAGATAAAGATTTGGTAAGAAATGGTTGGACAGAAACTATCAAGCAGATATTTCTTCCAATGGAAAAAGTTTACAAAGTGCAGAACGGTAAAAAAGTAATGCGTGAAAAAAACTATTTTCCTGGATATGTAATGATGGAAGTGTTAGATGGTAAATTAACAGATGATATTGTACAGCATATTAGTAATATCAGCAACGTAATGCACTTCTTAACAGACGGAAAAGGCTCTAAAGGAAATATCATTTCGTTGCGTAAGGCTGAAGTGAATAAAATGCTTGGTAAGGTTGACGAAATGAATGATATGGGTGTTACCATGAGTGAGCCTTTCATTGTTGGTGAAACAATTAAAATTATTGAAGGACCATTTAATGACTTTAATGGTGTGATTGAAGATGTAAATGATGAGAAGAAAAAATTAAAAGTTACTGTAAAAATATTCGGTCGTTCAACACCTGTAGAATTAAGTTATATGCAGGTTGAAAAATTGAATTAATTGCAATAAAAGACTATTTAAAGGCCGTATCATTTTTGATACGGCCTTTTTTTATGCCGAAAGGAGGGGATTTTAGAAAAAATTACTTGTATTTATTTGATTAATTGCTATTAATACATACCTTTGCCGCCCCAAAAGTTCTTTTTATTAAGAATGATTGACATTGGGAGTTTCGGAATGAATCCGGAACGATATCACCAAAAAATCAAAAAAATGGCAAAAGAAATCTCAGGCTACGTAAAGTTGCAGGTGAAAGGCGGTCAAGCCAATCCAGCTCCTCCAGTAGGTCCGGCCCTTGGTTCTAAGGGTGTTAACATCATGGAGTTCTGTAAGCAATTCAATGCTAGAACTCAAGACAAAATGGGAAAAGTTGTTCCTGTTTTAATTACAGTTTATACCGACAAGTCTTTCGACTTCGTTATCAAAACTGCTCCTGCTGCTGTTCAATTAATGGAAGCTGCTAAAATTCAAAAAGGTTCTAAAGAAAGTAATCGTGCTAAAGTTGGTAAAGTAACTTGGGAACAAGTTGAAGTTATTGCTAAAGACAAGATGACTGATTTAAATGCCTTTACGTTAAATAGCGCAATGAACATGGTTGCAGGTACTGCACGTAGTATTGGTATTACTGTTGACGGTAAAGCTCCTTGGGAAAATTAATTATTCACCTTAAATCATTTAGAAAATGTCACTTACTAAAAAAAGAAAAGTAGCAGTAACTAAGGTGGATAAAACAAAAATTTATTCCCTTAAAGAAGCAGCTAACCTTGTAAAAGAAATTAACTGTACCAAATTTGATAGTTCTGTTGATTTGCATATTCGTTTAGGAGTTGATCCTAAAAAAGCAGACCAACAAGTACGTGGAACTGTTTCATTACCACACGGAACTGGTAAAACAAAGAAAGTATTGGTTTTGTGTACACCAGATAAAGAAGCGGCTGCTAAAGAAGCAGGTGCTGATTATGTTGGTTTAGACGAATTTATCCAAAAAATTGAAAGTGGTTGGGTAGACATTGATGTTATCATTGCTACTCCTGCTGTAATGCCTAAAATTGGTAAATTAGGTAAAGTTTTAGGGCCTCGTAATTTGATGCCAAATCCTAAAACAGGTACTGTTACCAATGATGTTGCTGCCGCTGTAAATGAAGTTAAAGGTGGAAAGATTGCTTTTAAAGTAGATAAAGCAGGTATCGTTCACGCTTCAATCGGTCGTATATCATTTGCTCCTGAAAAGATTTCTGAGAACAGTGCAGAACTGATCAACGCAATCTTAAAACTAAAACCATCTGCATCTAAAGGTACTTACCTTAAAGCTGTAAGCATGGCTAGTACAATGAGCCCAGGGATTACTTTAGACACCAAATCATTAATCAACTAATCCTGGTGATCGTTGCGCGTTAGCGTTATGAAATGACCCGGGTTGATAAAAAAATTAGTTATGACCAAAGACCAAAAAAATGAGGTTATTGAACTCTTGAAAGAGAAGTTCACACAATATAATAACTTCTATATTACAGATACAGAAGCATTAACTGTTGCTCAGATATCTAAATTACGCCGCACTTGTTTTGATAAACAAGTTGAAATTAAAGTGGCAAAAAACACATTGATCCGTAAAGCATTGGAATCATTGGATGCTGAAAAGTATGCAGGTATTTACGATTCTTTACACAATGTTACTGCTTTAATGTTCTCTGAGAACCCTAAAGAACCAGCACTTATTATTTCTTCTTTCCGTAAGGCAAGTGCCACTGATAAGCCTGTTTTAAAAGCAGCGTTTATTAATGGAGATGTATATACTGGTAACGAAAATCTGAAAGCACTTACACAAATCAAAACTAAGAATGAATTGATTGGTGAAGTAATTGGATTGTTACAATCACCTGCTAAACGTGTGATCGCAGCATTGTTGAATCACCACGAAAAGCAAGCAGCAGGAACAGTTGCAGCGGTAATTGAAGCAGCACCAGAAGTTGTTGCAGAAGTTGCAGCAGCAGAAGTTGTAGCAGAAGCAGCGGCTCCAGAAGTTGTTGCAGAAGTTGCAGTTGAAGCAGCACCAGAAGTTGTTGCAGAAGCAGCAGCTCCAGAAGCAGCGGCTCCAGAAGCAGAAGCATAAATTATTACTCAAGTAAAAATATCCCAGGCCTGAGGGAAAATAAAGGCAATTTTTTTAAACCATCCGCCGGAGTATCCTAAACGATAACCATGAAGGCGGGAAAAATTTAATATTATGGCAGACATTAAACAATTAGCTGAATCATTAGTAAGCTTAACAGTTAAAGAAGTACAAGAATTAGCAGACGTTTTGAAAGCTGATTACGGCATTGAACCAGCAGCAGCAGCAGTTGTAGTTGCAGCAGGTGGTGGAGAAGCAGCAGCAGCAGTAGAAGAAAAAACTGCATTTGATGTTATTTTAGTTAGCGGTGGACCTAGCAAATTAACTGTTGTTAAGATCGTTAAAGAATTGACTGGCTTAGGCTTGAAAGAAGCTAAAGACTTAGTTGATGGCGCTCCTAAAGCAGTTAAAGAAGGCGTTTCAAAAGCAGAAGCTGATGAAGTTGCTGGAAAATTAAAAGAAGCAGGTGCTGAAGTAGAAGTTAAGTAATTAACCCTACCACAAAAATATAACCGATAGGATTTTCCTATCGGTTATTTTTTGCCTGAGCGCGATTGAAAATATTTCAACTGACAAAAAGAGCAGAATATTGGCAAATTTTTAAGGCTTTGGCAGTTTTTCACAGATGAAAAAAATATTTTAAGCTTTTTTTTCCACAAAACGGTGTTTTGGTCTAAAATTTGTTTTTTAATATTATCCTTAATCATTATCTTCGCCGTCCTTTATTTTGGGTGATTTAGCGGGTGGACATTTTTATCATTTGTTTGAGTGGTAGATGCGCCGATTGTACGCTAAGAGAATTTAGGTTCTACCAAAATTTTTCGTACTAAAACCGGTTTTACATATATATGTCTACAACTACATTGAACAACAGGGTCGGCTTCGGTAAAACTAAACATTTGGCTGATGCCCCAGACCTACTCGACATTCAGTTAGAATCTTTCAGCGAGTTTTTTCAGTTAGAAACAACGCCCGACAAACGTAATGTTGAGGGCCTGTTCCGCGTATTCAAGGAAAACTTTCCTATTACGGATACACGTAACATTTTCGTACTAGAATTCCTGGATTATTTTATTGATCCCCCACGATACACAATTGAAGAGTGTATGGAACGTGGTCTTACTTATGCAGTTCCTTTAAAAGCAAAATTGCGTTTAAGCTGTAATGATGAAGAGCACGTAGATTTCCAAACAATCGTTCAGGATGTATTCTTGGGTAATATCCCGTACATGACGCCGCGCGGTACCTTTGTAATTAATGGTGCAGAGCGTGTTGTAGTATCTCAGTTACACCGTTCACCTGGTGTATTCTTTGGGCAGTCTGTTCACCCTAATGGAACAAAGATTTACTCTGCAAGGGTAATTCCGTTCAAAGGGGCTTGGATGGAATTTGCTACAGATATCAACAACGTAATGTATGCGTACATCGATCGTAAAAAGAAGTTCCCAGTAACTACTTTATTACGTTCTATTGGTTTTGAAACTGATAAAGACATCCTAGAATTATTTGGGATGGCAGACGAAGTTAAAGCCGATAAAAAATCATTAGCTAACCAAGTAGGTCGCAAATTAGCTGCACGTGTTTTAAGAACATGGGTAGAAGATTTCGTTGATGAAGATACTGGTGAAGTAGTGAGCATTGAGCGTAACGAGATTGTTATGGAACGCGACACTGTTTTGGATGAAGAAGCAATTGCTACCATTATTGAAATGGAAGTGAAGAGCGTATTTATTCAAAAAGAAGATGTTGGTGGAGACTACGCAATCATCTACAATACTTTAAATAAAGATACCTCTAACAGTGAATTAGAAGCGGTTCAGCATATCTATCGCCAATTGCGTGGAGCTGATGCACCTGATAATGAAACTGCTCGTGGTATTATCGATAAATTATTCTTCTCCGACAAACGTTATGATTTAGGAGAAGTAGGCCGTTATAAAATCAACCGTAAATTGGGCTTGGAATATCCTTTAGAAAAGAAGGTATTAACCAAACCAGATATCATTGAAATCATTAAATACCTTGTTCGTTTAACGAATGGTAAAGCTGAGATTGATGATATTGATCACTTGAGCAATCGTCGTGTTCGTACTGTTGGTGAACAATTATATGCTCAATTCGGTGTAGGTCTTGCTCGTATGGCTAGAACTATTCGTGAGCGTATGAACGTTCGTGATAACGAAGTATTTACGCCAGTTGATTTGATCAACGCACGTACTTTATCTTCTGTTATTAATTCTTTCTTTGGAACTTCTCAGTTATCTCAATTCTTAGACCAAACCAATCCATTGAGTGAGATCACGCACAAGCGTCGTATCTCTGCATTAGGACCAGGAGGTTTGAGTAGAGAGCGTGCTGGATTTGAGGTTCGTGACGTACACTATTCGCACTACGGTCGTTTGTGTACTATTGAAACTCCAGAAGGTCCAAACATTGGTTTGATTTCTACACTTTGCGTTCACGCTGCTATTAATGATATGGGTTTCATTGAAACACCTTATCGTAAAGTAGAGAACGGAAAAGTAAATATGAATACCCTTACTTTCTTAAGCGCAGAAGAAGAAGACTCTGCAAAAATTGCCCAAAGTAATTCTCCATTGAATGACAAAGGTGGTTTTGCTGAAGACAAAGTGGTATCTCGTCAAACTGGTGATTTCCCTATTTTAGATAAAGAAGATGTAGAATTTATGGATGTGGCGCCAAACCAAATTGTTGGTTTGAGTGCGTCATTAATTCCTTTCTTAGAACATGATGATGCCAACCGTGCTTTGATGGGATCTAACATGCAACGTCAAGCGGTTCCATTGATCCGTTTAGAGGCGCCAATTGTTGGTACTGGATTAGAAGGAAAAGCAGCGCGTGATGCACGTATTCAAATTCACAGCGAAGGAAACGGAGTTGTTGAGTTTGTAGATGCAAACGAAATTCATGTTCGCTACGACAGAAATGATTTAGATCGTTTGGTGAGTTTTAATGACGACTTACAAGTTTACCACTTGACTAAGTTCATGAAAACCAACCAAGCTACTTGTATCAATTTACGTCCGGCAGTTAAAAAAGGACAACAATTAAAGAAGGGTGATTTTCTTACCGAAGGATATGCAACCAAAGACGGAGAATTGGCATTGGGCCGTAACTTACAAGTGGCATTCATGCCATGGAAAGGTTACAACTTCGAGGATGCAATTGTAATAAGTGAGAAAGTAGTTCGCGAAGATTTATTTACTTCTGTTCACATTGAAGAATATGAATTAGAAGTTCGCGATACCAAATTAGGCGAAGAAGAATTAACACCAGATATACCAAACGTTTCTGAAGAAGCAACTAAGGATTTGGATGAAAATGGTATCATTCGTATTGGAGCAACTATCAAAGAAGGAGATATCCTAATTGGTAAAATCACTCCAAAAGGTGAATCAGATCCAACCCCAGAAGAAAAACTATTGCGTGCCATCTTTGGAGACAAAGCGGGTGATGCAAAAGATGCTTCTTTGAAAGCACCAAACGGTACAGAAGGTGTGGTGATTGATAAAAAACTTTTCCAACGTGCTAAGAAAGATAAGAACGGTAAGATTCGTGAAAAAGCACAGTTAGAAAAAGTTGAAAAAGTCCACCAACAAAATGTTGAAACCATTAAAGAATTGTTGTTAGAAAAGTTACAGACTTTGTTGAAAGACAAATCTTCAACTGGTGTTAGCAATAATTTTGGAGAAATGTTAATAGGCAAAGGCGCAAAATTCAATCAAAAGAATTTGGCTACTATCGACTATCAAAATGTTAATCCATTGGGTTGGACAGCCGACGCTAAAATTGATGACCAAATCAATACTTTATTACACAACTATAGCATTAAGTTTAACGAAGAATTAGGTCGTTACAAACGCGAGAAATTCAATATCTCTATTGGAGACGAATTACCTGCAGGTGTATTGAAACTAGCCAAAGTTTACTTAGCTGTTAAGCGTAAGTTGAAAGTGGGAGATAAGATGGCAGGTCGTCACGGAAATAAAGGGATTGTTGCAAAGATTGTACGTGCCGAAGATTTACCATTTATGGAAGATGGTACACCAGTAGACATTGTATTGAATCCTTTGGGCGTACCTTCTAGGATGAACTTGGGTCAGATTTATGAAACCATTTTAGGTTGGACCGGTAAACGTTTGGGCGTGAAATTTGCAACACCAATTTTTGATGGTGCATCTACAACTCAAATTGAAGAATATTGCGTTGAAGCAGGTATTCCAAGAAACGGTCACACTTATTTATACGATGGTGAAACAGGAGAGCGTTTCCATCAGAAAGCTACAGTGGGTGTTATTTACATGATTAAATTACACCACATGGTTGATGATAAAATGCACGCCCGTTCAATCGGACCATACAGCTTAATTACACAACAACCGTTGGGTGGTAAGGCACAATTTGGAGGTCAACGTTTTGGTGAGATGGAGGTTTGGGCACTTGAAGCATATGGTGCTGCTAATATCTTACAAGAATTATTAACCCTCAAATCGGATGATATCATTGGCCGTGCTAAAACATACGAAGCCATTGTTAAAGGAGATAATATTCCTCGTCCGGGTATACCTGAATCATTCAATGTATTGGTACATGAATTAAGAGGATTAGGATTAGATCTTAAGTTTGAATAATAAGATAGAGTAGGTGGATTGTTGCTAACAAAAATGGCAACAATCCACTTTACTCATTTCTATTTGCAGTACTGAATAAGTATGCGACGCAACTACTGATGCGTGAGCAGTCAAGAGTTGGAAACAAAATATTAAACTACAAATTCTCAACAGCGATATGGCAATCAAAAGAGATAACAAACCGAGACCTACTTTTTCTCAAATTACTATTAGTCTAGCATCGCCTGATAGCATTTTGGAAAGAAGTTTTGGAGAAGTGTTAAAGCCTGAAACAATTAATTACCGCACATACAAACCTGAACGTGATGGTTTGTTTTGTGAAAGGATTTTTGGACCAGTAAAAGACTACGAGTGTGCTTGTGGAAAGTACAAACGTATTCGTTACAAAGGTATTGTCTGTGACCGTTGTGGTGTAGAGGTTACAGAGAAAAAAGTACGTCGCGAACGTATGGGGCATATCAAATTAGTAGTACCAGTAGTTCATATTTGGTACTTTAAAAGTTTGCCTAACAAAATTGGTTATTTATTAGGCATGAGTTCTAAGAAATTAGAAACAATTGTTTATTATGAAAGATATGTAGTGATTCAAGGCGGTATTAAAGAAAACCTAGCAATGGGTGATCTTTTAACTGAAGAAGAATACTTAGATCTATTAGATACTTTACCAAAAGATAATCAATATTTATCTGATGAAGATCCGCAAAAATTCATTGCTAAAATGGGTGCTGAAGCGGTACATGCTTTGTTAGAAAGAATTGATTTAGATAGTTTGAGTTTCTCATTGCGTAATGCAGCAGCAACTGAAACTTCTCAACAACGTAAAGCAGATGCTTTAAAGCGTTTGAGCGTAGTTGAATCTTTCCGTGATGCAAGTACACGTATTACCAATCGCCCAGAGTGGATGGTAATGCAGTACATTCCTGTTATCCCACCAGAATTACGTCCATTGGTTCCATTGGATGGTGGTCGTTTTGCTTCATCTGATTTGAATGATTTATATCGTCGTGTTATTATCCGTAACAATCGTTTAAAAAGATTATTAGAAATTAAAGCGCCAGAAGTAATCTTACGTAATGAAAAACGTATGTTACAAGAAGCGATTGATTCTTTATTCGACAATAGCCGTAAATCTAATGCTGTTAAAGCTGAAGGTGGACGTGCATTGAAATCTTTGAGTGATGTATTGAAAGGTAAGCAAGGTCGTTTCCGTCAAAACTTATTAGGTAAACGTGTGGATTATTCTGGACGTTCTGTAATTGTTGTAGGACCAGATTTGAAAATACACGAGTGCGGATTACCTAAAGACATGGCAGCGGAATTGTTCAAGCCATTTGTTATTAGAAAATTAATTGAAAGAGGTATCGTAAAAACTGTTAAGTCGGCTAAGAAATTAGTAGACAGAAAAGAAGCAGTTGTTTGGGATATTTTAGAAAATATTTTGAAAGGCCATCCTATTATGTTAAACCGTGCCCCAACATTGCACCGTTTATCTATTCAGGCTTTCCAACCAAAACTTGTTGAAGGAAAAGCGATTCAGTTACACCCATTGGTAACGTCTTCGTTCAATGCCGATTTCGATGGTGACCAAATGGCGGTGCACGTGCCTTTGAGCAATGCAGCAATTTTGGAAGCCCAGTTATTGATGTTGTCTTCGCACAATATTTTGAACCCACAAAATGGTACACCTATCACCCTTCCTTCTCAGGACATGGTACTAGGATTGTATTACATGACTAAGGGTAAAAAAACTACAGAAACTGAAATTGTAAAAGGTCAAGGAATGGCTTTCTACAATATGGATGAAGTAGTAATTGCTTACAATGAAAGAGTAGTGGATCTTCATGCAAATATTCGCGTGAAAACAATGGTTCGCGAGCAAGGTAAATTGAGCTTGAAATTAATTGAAACTACAGTTGGTCGTGTTTTGTTTAACCAAAACGTTCCAGTTGAAGTAGGTTATATTAATGCTTTATTAACCAAGAAAAACTTGCGTGAAATTATTGGAGATATTATTAAAATCACCGATGTTCCTAAAACTGCAAAATTCTTGGATGATATTAAAACACTAGGATTCCGTATGGCCTTCCGTGGTGGTTTATCATTCAGTGTAAATGACTTGATTGTTCCTGATATGCGTAACGAGCTTTTGGATAATGCAAAAGCAGAAGTAGAAGATGTTTGGGAAAACTACAACATGGGATTGATTACTAATAACGAACGTTATAATGCGGTAATTGATATTTGGAGTAGGGTCGATACACGTATCACTGAAACTCTAATTAAAGAAATGGCTACCGATAAACAAGGGTTTAACTCTGTTTATATGATGTTGGATTCTGGAGCCCGTGGTAGTAAAACACAGGTTAAACAGCTGGTAGGTATTCGTGGATTGATGGCAAAACCTCGTAAGAGCGGAAGCACTGGTAGTGAGGTAATTGAAAATCCAATTTTGTCTAACTTTAAAGGTGGACTAAACGTATTGGATTACTTTATTTCTACACACGGTGCGCGTAAAGGTTTGGCCGATACAGCATTAAAAACTGCCGATGCGGGTTACTTAACTCGTCGTTTGGTGGATGTATCTCAAGACGTTGTTATTGCAGACGATGATTGCGGAACCTTAAGAGGTAATGCAACTAGCGCTTTAAAAGACAACGAAGATGTAATTGAACCATTATCAGATAGAATTGAAGGTCGTACTTCATTACATAATGTATACCATCCAGTAACTGAAGAATTAATCATCCTTGCGGGTGAAGAAATTTCTCATGATGTGGCTATGCAAATTGAAGATTCTGGTATTGAAACTGTAGAAATTCGTTCTGTATTAACTTGCGAAGCTAAGCGTGGTGTTTGCGTAAAATGTTATGGTAAAAACTTGGCAACAGGTTATATCGCTCAACGCGGAGACGCTGTGGGTATCATTGCAGCACAATCAATTGGTGAACCAGGTACACAGTTAACCTTGCGTACTTTCCACGTGGGTGGGGTTGCGGGTTCTTCCTCTATTGAATCTACCTTGAACGCTAAGTTTGATGGTACCATTCAGTTTGATGGTTTAAGAACTGTTGATGCAGTAAACAATGAAGGAAATAAAGTACGTATTGTAATCGGTCGTACCGGTGAAGTGCGTATCATGGATGTGAAGAATGATCGTTTGATGATTACTAATAACGTTCCTTACGGTGCTACCTTGAATGTAAAAGATGGTCAGCAAGTGAAGAAAGGCGAAACCATTTGTACATGGGATCCGTTCAACAACGTAATTGTTGCTGAATTGAATGGTAAAATCAAATTTGTTGATGTGTTAGACGGAGTAACTTACCGCGACGAAGCAGATGAGCAAACTGGTCACAGAGAGAAAGTAGTTATTGAAACAAAAGATAAAACTAAAATTCCTACCATTAGTGTGGAAGGTGCTAAAGACAGTAAGCATTATAACTTACCTGTTGGATCGCATATTGGAATTGAAGAAGGTGATGAAGTTAAAGCCGGACAGGTGTTGGTTAAAATACCACGTGTGTTGGGTAAATTAAGAGATATCACTGGAGGTCTTCCGCGTGTAACTGAATTATTTGAAGCACGTAACCCTGGTAATCCTGCAATTGTTTGTGAGATTGATGGTGTGGTTGCTTTTGGTAATGTTAAGCGTGGTAACCGTGAAATTATTGTTGAGTCTAGAGATGGTATGGTGAAGAAATACTTGGTTCCATTAACCCGCCAAATTTTGGTGCAAGATGGTGACTTTGTAAAAGCTGGTACACCAATGTCTGATGGACAAATTGCACCTGCAGATATCTTAGCAATCAAAGGACCATTTGCTGTTCAAGAGTATGTGGTTAATGAGATTCAAGAGGTATACCGTTTACAAGGTGTAAAAATCAATGACAAACACGTAGAAGTGATTGTACGTCAGATGATGAAAAAAGTAGAAATTGTTGACGCTGGAGATACTAAATTCTTAGAAGAAGATTTGGAAGATCGCTTTGATTTTATTGAAGAGAACGACCGTATCTACGATAAAAAAGTAGTAACTGAATCAGGCGAAAGCACCAAGTTCAAAGCTGGTCAAATTGTTACTGTTCGTGAGTTTAGAGAAGAAAACTCTATCCTACGCAGAAGCGATCGTAAACTAGTTGAAGTTCGTGATGCAAAACCTGCAACTGCAACACCGGTTCTTTTGGGTATTACCAAAGCATCTTTAGGTGTTCAAAGTTGGATTTCTGCTGCATCGTTCCAAGAAACTACCAAAGTATTGAGTCAAGCTGCTATTCAAGGCAAGACTGATATGATGTTAGGATTGAAAGAGAATGTTATTACTGGTCATTTGATTCCTGCTGGTTCAGGTCAAAAAGATTTTGATAACATGATTGTAGGAAGTAAAGAAGAATACGAAGTATTGGCAACTACGCGCGAAGCAATGAGTTTCGACGAAGAAGAATAAGCAATACTTCTGTTAAATGATAGCATATTAAAAGTAGGAAGCATAAAACTTCCTACTTTTATTTTATACAGACTAACGATTTTTAGTTATTTTTAGAATCTTGATTTTATCAAACAATACTTTTAATAAAGCAATATGAAGAATGCAACTTTGGGTTTTAATATCGTTTTGGCACTAGCTGTGTCGGTTTTATTTTATTTACATTTTTCTTCAAAAAAATCTGCAACCGCTGTTGCAAACATCAATACTGCTGTAGCTGATGGCAAATTCAAGATTGCTTATTTTGAAATGGATTCTTTAGAAAATCATTATGAATATTTTATAGAAGTTAGAAATGTATTGCGTGGTAAAGACCAAGAAAATAACCGACAATTATCTGAAATGAAAAATACATTTGCTGCAAAATACCAAGAGTTGCAAAAAACGGCTCAGGGCATGACGCAAGCAGAAGTTAACGGCAAACAACAAGAGTTAATGCAAATGGAAAAAACTTTTCAAAACAAAGAGCAAATGTTAAACCAAGATTTGCAAAATGAAAGTTTTAAACGCTTGCAAGATGTAAAGAGAAAAGTTGAAGACTATTTAAAAGAGTATAATAAAGACAAAGGTTATTCTTATGTACTTACAAGTTCTCCAGACTTGATATACTTAAAAGATTCTGTTTACAACATTACTTCAGACCTAATTAAGGGTTTAAATAATCAGTACAAGAAGAAATAGAATCTTCAATCATATTTATTATCTTCAAATCCCGTTTCAAAACAACGGGATTTTTTTATGAGTACAAATCCCCAATTCAAACCAAGTTTAGGACTATTTGACGCCACTATGATTGTAGCTGGCGGAATGATTGGTTCTGGTATTTTTATTGTAAGTGCCGATATTACTCGAAATGTGGGGAGTGCTGGCTGGTTAATTGCAGTTTGGTTGATTACAGGATTTATGACCATTACAGCAGCAGTGACTTATGGTGAATTAAGTGGTATGTATCCTAAAGCAGGTGGCCAATATGTTTATTTAAGAGAAGCCTATAACCCCTTGGTTGGATTTTTATACGGTTGGAGTTTTTTCTCAGTAATCCAAACGGCTACAATTGCTGCAGTAGGTGTGGCTTTTAGTAGGTTCACTGCTTATTTAATTCCCGCAGTAGGAGAAGGGAATATTTTACTTGATTTAGGGTTCTTGAAAATATCAGCAGCACAAGTGTTGGCAATTTCCATGATTGTGTTATTAACTTATACCAATACACGTGGTGTAAAAGGTGGTAAAATTATTCAGTCGACTTTTACAGTAACCAAACTTTTATCGTTGTTTGGTTTAATCATATTTGGATTCTTGTTATCTAAACAAAGTTTTTGGGCTCAGAACTGGCAGCATGCATTTACTTCTGTACAAGACTTGGGTGTTAAAAATGCAGTTGGAATATTAGAGCCTAGTGGTTGGCATCCTATTTCTGGTGCGGTTTTAATTGGTGCTATTTCTGCTGCTATGGTGGGTTCAATTTTTAGTAGCGATTCTTGGAACACCGTAACCTTTATTGCAGGAGAAATTAAAAATCCAAAACGCAATATTGGATTGAGTTTGTTTTTTGGAACGCTGATTGTAACACTAATTTATGTGTCGGCTAATTTGATGTATTTGAATGTATTGCCATTGCAACAAATTGCGTATGCAGAAAATGATCGTGTAGCAGTAGCAGCTGCAAATGCAATTTTTGGTAATGTGGGTACCATTGTAATAGCTGTGATGATTATGATCTCAACTTTTGGATGTAATAGTGGTTTGATATTATCTGGTGCTAGGGTTTTTTATACCATGGCAAAAGATGGCTTGTTTTTTAAGAAAACTGGAGAGTTAAATAAAAACGCCGTTCCAGAATATGCTTTATGGATTCAGTGTGCAATGGCTAGTTTGTTGTGTTTAAGTGGTAAATACGGCGATTTGTTAACCATGGTTTCCTTTGTTGGAATTATATTTTACGTATTAACCATTACAGGCGTATTTATTTTACGCAAAAAATTACCCAATGCAGAACGTCCTTATCGCGCATTTGGTTATCCTGTGCTACCTTTGATTTACATCGTTTTAGCTATTGTATTTTGTGTAGGGCTTGTTTGGGCTTCTCCAACATACTCTCTTTGGGGCTTGGGAATTACCTCTATAGGCGTTCCACTATATTACTTAGCCGTAAATAATCAAAAAAAATCGGTGTAATTATATGTCAACAGTAGATTTTAATGCATTATTTGAACAGTTCAACCGATTGAAAGTAGCTATCGTAGGTGATGTAATGCTTGATACCTATTGGTGGGGCAATACAGACCGTATTTCGCCCGAAGCGCCTGTTCCTGTGGTAAGCTTGCAGAAAAAGGAAATGCGGGTAGGAGGAGCTGCTAATGTGGCTTTAAATACATCATCGCTTGGTGCATCAACCACCATCATTTCAATTATTGGAGATGATGCAGATGGTATTGCATTAACGGCACTATTGAATGGGCATGGCATTAACACAACAATGCTATTGTCAAGTAAGGAGCGTATCACCACCAATAAAATGAGGGTGATGAGTCGCAACCAGCAAATGATGCGTTTAGATGCTGAAATTACTACTGATATAAGTGCTGCATTAGAATTAGAAATGATTAAAAGTGTTCGTACCTTATTTGAAACAAATTGTCCGGATGTTTTAATATTTGAAGATTATAATAAAGGCGTTTTAACGACCCATTTAATTGAACAGCTGATTGCATTGTGTAAGGAGTTTGGTGTGGTTACTACCGTGGATCCCAAACGAAATAATTTTTTAGCATTTAAAGGAGTGGATATTTTTAAGCCTAATTTAAAAGAAGTAAAAGAAGGTTTAAACGTATTGGTTGACAAAGTCGATTTAAATACTTTAGATAAAATTCATACGGCTTTGCATCAGGTACTAGAACACCAAATATCACTAATCACTTTGTCTGAAAAAGGTGTTTTTTATCAAACGCAAAATGAAGCTAAAATCATTCCAACCCATGTACGCAACATTGCTGATGTAAGTGGTGCAGGCGATACAGTCATTGCGGTTGCTTCATTGGTTTATACTGCAACAAAAAATATGCATTTAGCGGCTGAAATGGCCAATATTGCTGGTGGTTTGGTTTGTGAAGAAGTAGGAACAGCTGCTATAATTAAAGCATTGTTTTTAAAAGAATGTAATTCTCTATTGCAATAATTTGAATCACAGAATTGAATGAATGCTATGCGAAAATATGCGGTAATTGTAGCTGGTGGATCTGGTTTGCGAATGGGCGCAGATAAACCCAAACAATTTTTATTATTACAAGGCAAGCCAATTTTATGGCATACATTAAATGCTTTTTTAGCGGCCTTTTCAGATATTTCTATCAAACTCGTATTGCCATTAAATTTCATGAACGAGGGTAAACAATTAGTGGCATCATTCAATGAACCCAATAGAATTGAATTAGTTACTGGCGGCGCAACACGTTTTGATTCTGTAAAAAATGGATTAAAAACCATTGACACACCTGGTATTGTTTTTGTTCACGATGGTGTGCGTTGTTTGGTTTCTAAAGAACTGATTCATCGTTGTTATGAACAGGCTATTGAAAAAGGCAGTGCCATTCCAGCAATTGCTGCTACCGATAGTATTCGTATTGAAACGGAGCAACAGCAACAATATGTGGTAAATCGCGCGCAAGTTAAAATCATACAAACGCCCCAAACATTTCAAACAGAAATTTTATTACCTGCATTTGAAAGGGAGTATCAAATAGAATTTACCGACGAAGCAACAGTGGTGGAAACTTCAGGACAACAAGTTTTTTTAATTGATGGTGATTATCAAAATATAAAAATCACTCGACCGATTGATTTATTTATAGCAGAACAAATTTTGCAAGACAAAACAAATTAAAAGTATTTTTCACAACAGTATTTTGGTATCATTTCTAAATAATAAAAGCAAATGAAAACTAATAAAAAAACGTTGAATGAAATTGATACTTATATTTCAAGTTTCCCATTAATAACACAAAAGCGTTTATCTGAAATTCGGTTATTGATTAAGCAAGCGGCACCTGCTGCTGAAGAAATTATTTCGTATCAAATGCCAGCCTATAAACTTCATGGCATGTTGGTATACTTTGCAGGATATAAAAATCATATTGGGTTTTATCCAACCGCTTCAGGTATTAAACAATTTCAGTTAGAAATTGTTGCTTATAAACATTCAAAAGGCGCAGTGCAGTTTCCTATTAATGAGCCAATACCTGCAGACTTGGTAGCCAGAATTGTAGCATTTAGAATAAAAGAAAACGAATTAAAATCATTAAAAAAATAATACCATGCAAAGAAGAAATTTTATAAAAAACAGTTCCATTGCTAGTTTAGCACTTACAAGTTTTGGTATTGGATCAAGCAATAAAGCAATAGCTGCTAATGAGTTGATATCTGCTGATTTTGTTTTAGATGAAATAACCATTGATGCATTGCAAGAAAAAATGCGCTTAGGTTCACTTACGGCTGTTTCATTAACGAATATTTATTTAAAACGGATTCAAGAAATAGACAAGTCTGGTCCTGCAATTAATGCAGTGATTGAATTAAATCCTGATGCATTATCAATTGCAGCAACACTAGACCAAGAAAGAATTGCAGGAAAACTTAGAGGCCCGCTTCATGGCATACCAGTTTTAATAAAAGACAATATTGATAGTGGAGATAAAATGATGACCACCGCGGGGTCGCTTGCATTAGTTGGAAATAAGGCAAGTAAGGATGCATTTATCATTAAACAACTCAGAGAAGCGGGTGCTGTATTATTGGGTAAAACGAATTTAAGCGAATGGGCGAATTTTAGATCGTCTAGGTCTACCAGTGGATGGAGTAGTAGGGGTAAGCAAACCAAATGTCCTTATGTATTAGATAGGAATCCTTCTGGCTCTAGTGCAGGCTCTGGTGCAGCTACTGCAGCAAATCTTTGTGCTATTTCTATTGGTACTGAAACGGACGGTTCTATTGTGTCGCCGGCATCTGTGAATGGAATTGTTGGTATGAAGCCAACTGTTGGTTTATGGAGTCGTTCTGGTATTATACCTATTTCTGCTACGCAAGACACAGCAGGCCCAATGGCAAGAACAGTTAGGGATGCGGCAATTTTGTTGGGAGCACTCACTGGCATTGATACTGCAGATAATATTACAAAAGAAAGCCAAGGCAAAAGTTTTACAGACTACACAAAATTCCTTGATAAAAATGCACTAAAAGGCAAAAGAATTGGTATTGAAAAATCGCATTTAGAAGGGCATGAAGGAATTGTTGGTTTGTACAATCGAGCAATTGAACAAATGAAAGAATTGGGTGCTACAATTGTTGAAGTGGAAATTTTAAAACCATTGTCTAAATTAGGAAACGCAGAGTTTGAAGTGCTTTTGTATGAATTTAAAGATGGGCTTAATAAATATTTAAGTACAAATAATACAACCACAAAATCATTGCAAGATGTGATTGTTTTTAACAAAAAAAATGAGGCAAGTGCTATGCCTTATTTTAAACAAGAAACCTTAATTAAAAGTGATGGTAAATCAGATTTGAATAGCAAAATTTATTTAGATGCGCTGGCTAAAACACTTGCAGTTAGAAATGTTTTAACTGAAATGATAGATTCAAATAAATTAGATGCTTTATGTGGTGTAACGAATGGCTTGGCCTGTTGTATTGATTTAGCAAATGGAGACTACGATACAGGTTTCTCAATTTCTACACCTGCTGCTATTACTGGATTTCCGCATATTACAGTGCCAATGGGGTTTGTTCAAGAATTGCCAATTGGTATTTCGTTTTTTGGAAAAGCATACACAGAGCCTGCGCTAATAGGAATGGCTTATGCTTATGAGCAAGTTTCAAAAAACAGAAAAGCACCAAAATTTATAAAGTCGATAATTTAATTGTTTAGGGTTGAAAATTGGTTGTCTAAAAAAAATGGCAATTCATAATAAAATGTAGAAATTTTTATTTATTTTAAATTCTAAACCCAAAAAAAATGAAAAAAACAAACTTAATTTATTGGTCAACCACTATACTTTTTACTGTATTTGATGGACTAATTCCTGCTTTGACATCCAATACTCAAATGGCCATTGATGGCATTAAACATTTGGGTTATCCAGACCATTTTAGAACGATGCTTACCGTGTTTAAAGTTTTGGGCGCACTTGCACTAATACTTCCTGTTGTTAAAGGCCGATTAAAAGAATGGGCTTATGCTGGATTTACTTTTAGTTTAATTGCGGCTGCAGTATCAAATACTGTGGTGGAAGGTTTTGGCGGGGCAACTTTCTTTCCAATTATTGCCTTAGCCGTTTTAGCTGGCTCGTATTTTACGTATCATCAAAAAAACGCTACAACTTAAAATTCGTTTTATAAGTTCAGTAACAATTGTTACAGATAAAGAGCACAAAGAAGTTTTTCTTTGTGCTCTTTAATTATCAATATACTTGAGTTATGAAATACATCATAGTAGGAGCAGTTGCAGGTGGTGCTAGTACCGCTGCAAGACTAAGAAGAATGGATGAGTTAGCAGAGATTCTAATTTTTGAAAAAGGGGCTTATATATCTTACGCAAACTGTGGACTGCCTTATTATATTGGCGATGTAATAAAAGATAGAAATAAATTATTTGTTCAAACTGCGGCATCTTTTAATAGGCGTTTTAATATTGATGTACGCGTTTCTACAGAAGTGCTTGCAATAGATGCAATTGCTAAAACCATCAGTGCAAAAAATCTAATCACAGGTGAAACATACGAAGAGACTTACGATAAATTAGTGCTTTCTCCTGGTGCAGAGCCCATTAAACCGCCATTGCCTGGTATTAACCTTCCTGGTATTTTTACTTTAAGAAATGTTACAGATACCGACCAAATTAAAAATTTTGTAAATGCCCATCATTTAGGCAAAGCCGTGGTAATTGGTGGTGGGTTTATTGGATTAGAAATGGCTGAAAATTTGCAGCAATTAGGCATGCAAGTAAGCATTATTGAAATGGGTAATCAAATTTTAGCACCGCTTGATTTTCCTATTGCAGCCATTGTTCAACAGCATATAAGATTGAAAGGGGTTGATTTGCGTTTAAAAACTGCTGTGTCGGGTTTTGAACAAACCGATAATGGCATTAAAGTATTGTTTAAAGAGGGAGAAGCAATTTATGCCGATGTAGTAATATTATCAATTGGTGTTAAACCAGACACTAAGCTTGCATTAGCTGCTGGTTTGGAATTAGGTCCTGCAAAAGGAATTTTTGTGAATGAATATTTACAAACTTCAAATCCTGCTATTTATGCGGTAGGAGATGCTATAGAATTTGCCAATCCAATTACAGGGCAATCTATGAGTACTTATTTAGCAGGTCCTGCTAATAAACAAGGTAGAATTTGTGCAAATAATATAGTGCTTGGTAATCAACAAAAATACAATGGCGCAATTAACACCGCAATAGTTAAAGTATTTGATATGACAGTGGCTACTGCAGGTACTGCGTCTAAACATTTAAAAATGGCCAATATTAATCATATTGTTTCTACTAATCATAGTGGATCACATGCAGGGTATTATCCTGGTGCAAAACAAATGGCCATTCAAATTGCATTTTCTCCCGAAGATGGGCGTTTATATAGTGCACAGATTGCAGGATATGATGGGGTAGATAAACGTATTGATATTATGGCTTCTGTTATAAAACGTGCAAGTACTATTTATGAATTGGCAGAATTTGAACATGCCTACGCTCCGCCATATTCAAGTGCTAAAGATCCTGTAAATATGGCTGGATATGTTGCTGAGAATATTTTATTAAATCGATTAAAAGTTTTTTATTGGAATGATGTGGCCAACTTGCCGGTTGATAGTTTCTTGTTAGATGTAAGAACTGTTGCAGAATATGATGCGGGTAAAATTGCAGGAGCAGTTAATATTCCAGTAGATGATATTCGTGCACGCATGCATGAATTGCCAAAAGATACAACCATTTATATTTATTGCGAAGCAGGCTTAAGGGGATATTTAGCGCATAGAATATTACGCCAACATGGGTTTGAAAATATGTATAATTTATCGGGTGGATATGTTTCTTGGAAAGCAGCTACTGCAGAATCTTAAAGCTCATTTTTATTTGGGATTTTACTCATGGCTCTTTCTGCAATTGCAGTGATGCTCAAGCTAGGATTAACGCCAGGATTGGCCGATACCATGCTTCCATCACAAATAAGCATATTGGTGTAATTGAATACATGGTTGTTTTTATCAATCACACCTTCGGAAGCATCTTTTCCCATACAAGCACCTCCCAAAATATGCGCGGTAGTTGGAATGCCTAATAAGGTTTCGGTATGCGTAACAATTGCTTTTCCATTAATAATTTTTTCTACTTTATGTGCTAATTCTTGTGCTATAGGATTAAAAGCAGTAGGCGCATTGCCGCTATCTAGTTTCGTTTTTAATCGCCCAAAACCAGTTCTTTTAAAACTCAAACTAGAGTCTTTACTTTCCATGTATAGCAATATATGAGAGCGCTTACTCCAGTCATCAATAAAATAAGTTTTTAAATAATCGATGGGGTGCAGTACGAACTCTTTACACATTTTATAAAATCTATTTACAATATTGGGTCCTTGAACCATGGGCGCCATGAAGAGTCTCCAAAAACCAGATCCTTCAGAATATTTAACTGGTTCAATGTGTCGGCTTTCATCAATTTTAATGATAGAGCCAATGGCTATTCCTTCTGAAAAAGAAACATCATCTTGTGTGGTAACAGCAATTAAACTTTCTGAATTGGTGCGAATGCCAGAACCCAAAGTGTTCGATAAATTGGGTAATGAACTTTCTTTTAATTTGAGTAATAAATTCATAGTTCCCAAAACACCGCCAGAAAAAATAACTGCTTTTGATTTTATGGTAGTTTTTTTCTTGAATAATTTTAAAGAATCTTGGAAAGTAATTTCATATCCTTCGCTGCCATCATGGTTAATTGGCAATACATTTACAACTTCTTTTTCTGCAATAATTTCAGTGCCCAATTGTTGGGCTAAATACAAATAATTTTTATCGAGTGTATTTTTTGCATTGTACCTGCATCCAATCATACAACCTCCACATAAAATACAACCCGTTCTGTCTGGCCCTTTTCCATTGAAATAAGGATCAGGTACGGTTACATTAGGTTGGCCAAAATACACTGCTACATTTGTTTTTTCGAATGCATCTTCTTTGCCAATTTCTTTGGCAAGCGTTTGCATTACCTTATCACTTCGGCTCATATAAGGATGCATTGAAGCGCCCAACATTTTTTCTGCTGTATGATAAAATGGTTGCAAGGTGTTTTCCCAATCTTCTAATCCTTTCCAATGTCCAGTATTGTAAAATTCCGATTTAGGAACAGGTAATGTATTTGCGTAAACAACAGAACCACCGCCAACTGCAACGCCACTTAAAACGGCTACATGTCTATAAAAAGTTAATTTGAATAAGCCTTGTAATCCAAAACTTGGTAGCCAAAGCCATTTTCGTAAGTTCCAGTTTGTTTTTGGAAAATCACTAGGGTGGTTAAACCATTTACCTTTTTCTATTACCAATACTTTATACCCTTTTTCGGCAAGACGGAGCGCCGATACAGATCCGCCAAATCCACTGCCGATAATGGTGTAATCGTAATCGTAGTTATTAGAAAGGCTCATAATGATTTTTTCGGTAATTAAATTTAAGGATTTGAATTTGTATTGGCGAATACATTTTTGTTTAAAAAACAAAACACTAACATTTTGAACTTTTAAAATAATTAGTTGTTATTTTATAGAACGAACATAATCTTTTCTAAAAAGTATAAAATTTAAATATGAATCTTTCAAATAATAAAATATTAATTACTGGTGGTGGATCGGGCATAGGATTAGGTTTGGCAAAACAATTTCTTGCAGAAAACAATACCGTAATTGTTTGTGGTAGGAGGGCTTCTGTTTTAGCAGAATTGACAGAACAATTTCCTGCTATTATTACTAGGGTATGTGATTTATCAATTGCGTCTGAGAGAGAAGCTTTGTATAAGTGGATTTTGGCAGAACACAGTGATTTAAATGTATTGGTAAACAATGCAGGCATTCAACAATGGATGGATATTGCTGATCCTGATTTTTATTTACGTGCTAAAGAAGAATTGGCAATTAATATTGAAGCGCCTTTACATTTAACAGCACTTTTTATTAAACTATCTAATTTAACAACGGTAATTAATACTACTTCAGGATTGAGTTTTACGCCGCTTGCAAAAGTGTCAACTTATTCTGCGTCAAAAGCTTATTTTCATTCATTTACACTTTCTTTACGTGCTTTATTGGCACCAAGAAATATTGAAGTGATTGAATTGATTCCACCAGCAATCAATACAGATTTAGGTGGCAAAGGCATACACGATGCGGCTCCTCCAGTAGCTGAATTTATAACAGCAATTTTTGCGCAACTCAAAGAAGGTAAATCTGAATTGACATATGGTTTTAGTGAAGCAATGACTAAGGCCGGACCAGTTGAATTACAAGCAGCTTTCAATAGAATGAATGCTACTAATTTTCAAGTAAAATAATTAGCAGATACGGGGTAGTTGTTCGCCGGTTAAATAACCAACTATTCTATGTCCGCCAATACTGCTTTTCATCATGACTTTACCAGGATGTGTGGCAGTTACTTCACCTATAATGCAGGCGTTAATGCCATTGGCATCTTTATGCAATAGTTCAATGGCAGCATCTGCAGCATCTGCAGCTACAATAGCCACAAATAATCCTTCATTGGCTACATACAGTGGGTCTAGCCCTAACATTTCACAAGCGCCTTCTACTTGTTCATCCATAGGAATTAAGGACTGTTCTATTACAAATCCAAGTTTTCTTAATTCGGCAAGTTCGTTTAGTACAGATGCTAATCCACCTCGTGTTGGATCGCGTAAAAATTTAATTTTATTTCCGAGTAAATCAAGTAGCAATTTTATTGTATGATTTAGGTTGATGGTATCACTTACAATATCTGTTTCAAATGTTAATCCTTGACGTTTACTCATAATAGCAATGCCATGTTGTGCAAGGTTTCCACTTAAAATGATTTTATCTCCTACACTAATTCTATTATGGTGGATTGCTGCATTTGGATGAATGATGCCAATACCTGAAGTGTTAATAAAAATTTGATCACCTTTTCCTTTCTCTACTACTTTGGTGTCTCCGGTTACAATACTTACACCTGATTTATTTACAGCTTGTTTAATGCCATTTAAAATAGTCCAAAATGCTTCCATACTTAATCCCTCTTCAATAATAAAACTGAGGGATAAATATTTTGCTGCAGCGCCACACATGGCTAAATCATTAACAGTGCCGTAAATAGCTAGTTCTCCAATATTTCCTCCAGGAAAAAAAATAGGTGATATCACATAACTGTCTGTGCTAAATGCTGTTCGGCCATTTAGTTCAAAACTTGCACCATCATGCTGTTGGTCGAGTAGTTCATTTTTAAGCACATCAAAAACACCACTTTGCAATAAGCGATGTGTTAGAAGGCCGCCACTGCCATGACCGAGTGTTATTACATCAAAATCAAATTTTGGCATGGGGCAGGAAAGTTGAAATGTAGTAGTATCAGTCAAGGGATTTTTTTTTAAATCAAAAAATATTTATGGTTACATCTTCTGATGCAACACTATAATGATAATAAGCAGCACAAGCGCCTTCGCTACTTACCATTGGTGCACCTAGTGGGTGTTCTGGTTTGCATTTGTTTCCAAAATTGCTACACTGCTTTGGCTTTTTTAATCCTTTCATAATATCGCCACTAATGCATTCTTTGTTTTCTTCTGCAAAAGGAATATCGATATTGAATTTTAATCTTGCATTGAATGATTTGTATTTTTCATTTACCTCGTAGCCGCTTTGAGGGATAGACCCAATGCCCCTCCAAACCCTATCACTCACTTCAAATACTTTTTGAATGGTTTGCTGTGCCATTAAATTTCCTTCTCTTAAAACGCTTCTGGCGTATTGGTTTTCTACTTCAAACACACCTTTTTCTAATTGTTTTACGGCCATTAAAATGCCTTGCAATAGATCAACAGGTTCAAATCCGGTAACTACAATAGGTATCTGGTATTTATTTGCAACAGGATAATATTCTTCCATACCCATAATGGTGCATACATGGCCTGCTGCAAGAAATGCATCTATTATATTTTCTTTGTCGCTAAGAATCGCTTCCATTGCTGGAGGAACCAATACATGTGATGCTAATATGCTGTAATTGGTAATTTCTTGTTGTGCTGCATGCACCACGCTTAATGCATTTGCTGGTGCAGTTGTTTCAAATCCTACAGCAAAAAAAACAACTTGTTTGTTGGGGTTTTGTTTGGCTAATTCAACCGCTTCGAGTGGAGAATATAAAATGCGAACATCTGCTCCAGAGGCCTTTGATTCTAACAAACTTTTTTTGCTTCCTGGTACACGTAACATGTCGCCAAAAGAACATAAAATAACATTGGATTGTTCTGCTAACCAAACTGCTTCGTCAATCACGCTAACACTTGTAACGCAAACTGGGCATCCTGGTCCATGCACCATCGTGATGTTTTTTGGTAACATATCTAAAATGCCATTTTTAACCAAACTATGCGTTTGTCCACCACATATTTCCATTAGCGTCCATGGGCGCGTAGTGATTCTGTGGAGTTCTTTAACGTATTCTTGCGCTAGTTCTGGGTCTCTATATTCTGATAGAAATTTCATTGGAATATTTTATGAGGGAATTGAATCTGGTGCATCTAATTCTTCTACTTCACCCATTTGTTTGAGGTAATTAAATGTGGCTTTTGCTTCTTCTTCATCTACAACATTAATGGCTACCCCCACATGTACTAATACATAGTTTCCTACTACCGCTTCTGGTACCATAAATAAATTTATTTCTTTTATAATACCACCAAAGGACACTTTTCCTTTTCTAAATGTTTCATCTAATTGTTCTGTAATGGCAATGATTTTTCCGGGAATGGCTAAGCACATATTTATTAATTTATGGGATGTAATAAGTTTTTTTCAAATGCAACTTGATGTATTTGGTAGTTTGATTGAATATTATACCAAGCCAATTGTCCAAACCCAATGCATTCGTCGTTAGGGCTTAGTTGTTTGTGAAAAAATAATTGTTTTTTATATTGTAATAATTCAATAATAAAGTCAACTAGTAATGCATTTTGAAAGACGCCTCCACTAAAGGCCAATTGATTTATTTGGTAATAATTACTTGTGTTTGCTATTAATTTTGCAAGTGAAAAGAAAAACTTTTTTGCAATGAAATTAGCCGGTAAGTTTTTAGTGATATCAGCAGTAATTTCTACAAATAATGGTTGCCAGTCAAATATGCCATCATTGAATGGGATAGGGTAGTAACTATTATTTTTTTCATTTGATTTTCGTGCCAATGCTTCTAATTGCATGGCTGCTTCGCCTTCATAGGAACTAATAGAACATACACCCAATATACAAGCAACTGCATCTATTATTCTGCCCATACTGCTAGTGTAAATTACGTTAGGTTGTTGTAATACTTGCAAATAGTATTGCCATTCTTTATCTGAAAATTGGTTTTTTATTAACAGGTATGCATTAGGAATAGTGTTTAATAAACTCAAGGCACTTAATCTAGGCTCTTTACTCATTTTGTTGGCTAGTAATTGAGGGAAATATCTTAGATGTACAATACGTTTAATAGCTTGATTTTTGTATTCAAAAACTTCGCCTCCCCAAATATTTTGGTCGTCTCCAAAACCAGCGCCATCCCATATAAAACCCAATACTGGCAGTGGGTTCGTAAGTAAATTGTTTTCAGCCAACACCGCAGCAAAATGTGCTTCGTGGTGTTGAATTTCTGTTATACTACAATTTTGTTTTAATGCTAGAGACTTCCCATGTTGTGATACCTGATATTTTGGATGTTTGTCAACTAATATATGTGTAGGTTTGAAATCTAAAAGAGTTGAAACTTGTTCTAAGCAGGCTAAATAACTCTCTTCTGATTCTACAGATGCTTGATCGCCTAAATATTGGCTAATAAAAATCAATTTATGGTGCGTTAATGCAAAAGCAGCTTTTAATTCAGCACCCATTGCAAGTGTTGCATCCTGAAAATTAGTAAAAGGTTTTGGGTAGTAATTGGGTGCAAGGCCTCTGCTTCTTCTTAATACAATTTTTTGATTACGAGCACTAAATTGTACTACGCTATCGTCTTGTGGTGCAACAATATCTCTGTTGAAGCTTAGTAAATAATCTGCAATATTATTCAGCCAATATAATGCTTGAATGTCTTGATATATAATGGGAGATCCACTTAAATTGGCACTTGTAGCAATTAATGGTTTATTAAATAATTGGGCAATTATTTGCAACATAGGTGTTGAAGGGAGCATTGCGCCTATAGTGTCTAACCCTTTTGCTATTTGTGGCAAACAAATTTTATTTTCTGTATTTGCTTTTAGTTTACATAATACAATAGGGGCCGATTTGTCTTTCAAGGCTTTTATTTCAGTTGGAGATATGATGGTGTCTGCTTGCAACATCTCTAAGTCTGCATATAGTAATGCAAACGGTTTTGATTTTCTTCTTTTTCTATCTCTTAATATTTGTATACTAGATTCATTTGTTGCATCGCAAAGCAGTAAATATCCACCAACACCTTTAATAGCAAGTATTTTGCCTTGTTTAAGCAGACTTACACAATAGGGTAGATATTCATATTCAACACAAATTATTTCTTCGCCACCTTGGTTATACAGATGCATTTTAATGGCACAGTTTGGGCAACTATTGGTTTGGCTATGGTGTCTGCTATCTAATACATTATCATATTCTTGCAAACAACTTGGGCATTGTTTTAGTAATGCCATAGTTGTATTAATTCTGTCGTAAGGGGTATTTGTTTGAATGGAATACCTAGGGCCACAATTTAAGCAGGTAGTAAACGGATACTGATACCTTGTGTTTGATACTGTATTAATTGTTTTTTTACAGTCATCGCAAATGCATAAATCTGGTGTGATTAATAAATTTACTTCTTGCGTGCTTGTGCTTTCTTTAATGTAAAAATTTTCTGCTACTGCTAAGGTTGAAATTGTAATAGAATGATTACTAATAATAGCATTTGGGGGTGGTTGCTGAATAATTTGCTGGTAAAAATTATGAATACACGATTCGCTCCCTTTACATATAATTGTTAGGCCATCAGTTCCATTAGTTACCCATCCTGCTATATTTTCTGTAACTGCTAGTTTGTGAACATAAGGCCTGAAACCTACACCCTGTACCATTCCTGTGATATGTATTTGATAAACCGGCATGGCAGTGGCTTTAATTAAGCTATTGTAAGTACTTTGCTTTTTAGCCAATCATACCATAATTGCATACCCTCGCCACTGGTACAACTTAATTCAATAATTTCTAAAGCAGGATTCACTTTTCTTGCATATTCTTTTGCTTTTTCAACATTGAATTTTACATATGGAAGTAGGTCTGTTTTATTAATAATACAAAGGGTAGATGAGTGAAACATATCGGGATATTTCAATGGCTTGTCTTCTCCTTCTGTAACACTAATAACAACAGCTCTTTCTTTTTCTCCTAAATCAAACATGGCAGGACAAACTAAATTCCCAACATTTTCTATAAACAATATGGAGTCGTTCGATAATTTCATCCCTTGTACAGCATGTAATACCATGTGTGCATCTAGGTGGCAACCCTTTCCTGTATTGATTTGTGTAACTTTTGTACCTGTTGCATGAATTCGGTCTGCATCATTGGCGGTTTGTTGGTCACCCTCAATTACAGCAAAATTAAGTTCAGCTTTTAAGTCTGTTAAAGTTCTTTCTAACAATGATGTTTTGCCAGAACCTGGTGAACTAACTAGGTTAATAGCTAATATGTTTTTTCCTTCAAAATAACCCCGATTGCGTTGTGCAAGCAAATTGTTTTCTAACAAGATATCTTGTTCAACATCAATAATATTTTTCTTTCCATTGTTTTGATGTGAAGCATGATGGTGATCATGTGAGTCATCATGGTGTTGGTGAGAAGTGGGTCCGCATCCGCAAGTGGCACACATACAAGTTAATTTAAATGGCTATTTAATCTGGAAGAACTAATGATTTTACTTTCAATTCTTTTCCGCTAATAATTTCTGCTAAATGGCTATTGCATTGGGGGCAACTATCGTACAATTGCAGCATGTTAAAATAGGTGCCACAATCAGAACAACGTGCCTTCCCTTCAATTCTGTTTATTTTTCTAGTTGCATTTTCCAAAATGGTTTGCTTGATGCCTTGTTTCCAAGCAAATTCAAACGAATCCATTTCAATGCTTGTTAAACAGCCAATATCAAGCTCAATTTCTTCTATTGCAATAGCTTCGTGTTTGGCTGCCTGTGCAGTTGCTAAATCCACAATACTCATTACAATAGATAATTCGTGCATATTGATAAATGGATTATGTTTTTAAGCCCTATTTCTTTTACGTTCACGTAAAATGTATATCACTGCAATTGTCATTACTCCTAATGTGATAATAGCATGTTGTGGCTCACTGAAATAGTGAATGATAGAATATCCATCAGTTTCACCATGTCCTGGATGTGCCCAAGTAGTTGCTGGTAAAAGAAGCGCTAATGCGCCGATTATTTTTTTCATAATGGGTGTTTTTATTTTTTGAATTTGTATTGCAATCTAACAAATGATAAATTTTAAAAACATGATTTAAATCATATATACAAGTGATAACAATCATAATTATTTTATTATTTCAAAACTAGATTGTGTGAGCTTTTTATCACTAAAACAACACAATCATGTTTAACGAGCTTGATCAAACCAAACAACCTACTTATTATGAAGAGGTAGAACGAAAAGGCTATAATCGTCGCGATTTTCTTCAGTTTGTAAGTATGATGACAGCTTTTATCGGTCTAGAAAATTCAGCCGTTGGCCAAGTGGCCAAAGCGCTAGAAACCAAACCAAGAGTGCCTGTTATATGGTTACACTTTCAGGAGTGTACCTGTTGCAGTGAAAGTTTTATTCGATCGTCTCACCCAATGGTAGCAGATATTCTGCTCGACAAAATTTCATTGGATTATACTGAAACGCTAATGGCTGCATCTGGATTCCAGGCAGAAGAGGCAATGCAGAATACCATGAAAAAATACAAAGGTGAGTACATTTTATGTGTTGAAGGAAGTGTGCCAATGGGAGCCGACGGTGTTTATTGTATGATTGGCGGAAAAACATCTTTACAAATTTTACAAGAAGCCGCAGAGAATGCCAAAGCTATTATTGCTTGGGGCAGTTGTGCTAGTAATGGATGTGTTCAAGCAGCCAAACCAAATCCTACAAAAGCAACACCCATTCATAAATTAATAAAAGGAAAACCTATTATAAAAGTTCCTGGCTGTCCTCCAATTGGAGAAGTGATGGCGGGTGTAATTGTTCACTTAGTTGCATTTGACAGAATTCCTGAATTAGATGCACTAAGCAGACCAAAAGCATTCTATAGTAAAAGAGTACACGATACTTGTTATCGCCGTCCTTTCTATGATGCAGGTTTGTATGTGGAAAGTTTTGATGATGAAAATGCTAAAAAAGGCTACTGCTTATACAAAGTGGGTTGTAAAGGACCTACTACTTATAATGCATGTGGTGTAATGAAATGGAATAACGGTACCAGCTTTCCTATTCAATCTGGCCATGGCTGTATTGGTTGTAGTGAAGAAAACTACTGGGATAATGGCCGCTTATACGAAAGAGCCTCTTCATTTGCTGGTTTTGGAATAGAAGCCAACGCTGATGATTTTGGAAAAGTGGCTTTGGGTGTTACTGGAGCTGCTTTAGCGGGCCATGCAGTAATGACCAATATCCGAAAGAAAAAATTAATTACCTCCTTAGAAGACGAAGGTAAACAAAGCGAACACGAACTTAAATCTTAATACTAACCTTATAATTTAGTTTATGAGTAAAAGAATTGTTGTTGACCCAATTACCAGAATTGAAGGTCACCTGCGCATAGAAGCAGATATAGAAAATGGTAAAATTAAAGATGCTTATAGTAGTGGTACAATGGTACGATTACTAGAAGAAATATTACAAGGCCGCGATCCAAGAGATGCTTGGGCATTTGTTGGCCGTGTTTGTGGCGTTTGTACTTCAACGCATTCACTCGCGTCGGTAAGATGCGTAGAAGATGCATTAGGTATTACCGTTCCACCAAATGCAGAACTAGTGCGTAATATCATGTTCTGTGCATTGTATATGCACGATCACGTAGTTCACTTTTATCACCTACATGCAATGGATTGGGTAGATGTAGTAGATGCATTAAAAGCAGATCCGAAAAAAACATCGGAACTAGCCCAAAGTATTTCGCACTGGCCAAAAAGTTCTCCAGGTTATTTTAGTGATGTGCAAACACGCATTAAAAAATTTGTTGCCAGTGGTCAATTAGGCATTTTTGCCAATGGCTATTGGGGGCATCCTGCATACAAGCTTCCATCTGAAGTAAATTTAATTGGTCTTGCACACTATTTAGAAGCACTAGAATGGCAAAAAGAAATTGTAAAAGTGCATGCTATTTTTGGAGGAAAAAATCCGCATCCTAATTATTTGGTAGGAGGGATGGCTTGCTCTATTGGTATAGACGATGTAAGTGGTATTAATGCTGAAAGGCTTGCTATGGTTGAGCAATTGATGAAGCAAGGTAAAGAATTTATAGAGCAAGTATATATTCCAGATTTAATGGCCATTGCATCTTTCTATAAAGATTGGGGTGCTATTGGTGGTGGAATTGGAAACTATATGTCTTATGGGGATTTGCCAATTAATGGTTACAAAGATGCATCGTCTTATAAGTTTCCAGCAGGTGCCATTTTAAATAAAGACATAAGCAAATTGCACGAAGTTGATTTAAGAAAAGACGACGAAGTGCAAGAGTTTATTACCAATTCTTGGTATGAATACAAAGGAGGAAATGCGCAAGGTTTGCATCCATGGAAAGGAGAAACTAGTATTAAATACACAGGTCCTAAACCACCATTCGCAAATTTAAATACCAAAGAAAAATATAGTTATTTAAAAACACCACGTTGGAAAGGAAATGCTATGGAAGTAGGTCCTCTGGCACGTGTATTGGTGGGCTACGCAAGTGGTAAACCAGAATACAAAGAAGTGGTTGATAAAGCATTGAAAGATTTGAATATTCCAGTGACTGCATTGTTTTCAACACTTGGCAGAACTGCTGCCCGTGGATTAGAAAGTGTATTGGTTGCACAATGGGGTTTAGAGTTTTATGATAAATTAATTGCCAATATTAAAAATGGCGATACACGTATGGCTGATACTACAAAATTTGATCCTGAAACTTGGCCAAAACACGCAGTGGGCGTGGGTCATGCCGAAGCTCCAAGAGGCGCATTGGCACACTGGATTAATATTGACGATAAAAAAATTGCTAACTATCAATTGGTAGTTCCAACAACATGGAATGCATCGCCAAGAGATGGTAAGGGTCAATTATCGGCATATGAATCATCCTTGGTGGGAACGCCAGTAGCAAATGAACAACAGCCACTGGAAATATTGCGTACCATTCACAGTTTTGATCCGTGCATGGCATGTAGTGTTCACTTATACGACGAAGATGGTAACACCATTAGTCGAGTAAGTGTGCTAGGTGACTAAGAATCCTGATTTATCAAATAAAAAATTAACGGATGAAAACTAAATACCTTCATGTTCACCGTCTACGTCGGGTGTATGTTTGGGAACTGCCTGTGCGCTATTATCATTGGTTAAATGCATTGGCAATAATTGCCCTTATTATTACTGGATTTTTAATTGCATCCCCGCTTGCTTTACAAAGTAGAGAAGAAGCTACCATGCGATTTACAATGGGATGGGTTCGCGTGATACATTTTATTGCAGCCTATATTTTCTTCTTTAATTTCTTGTTTCGTTTGTATTGGGGATTTGTTGGAAATAAATATGCTAGTTGGCGCCAATTTATTCCAACTTCCAAAAAGTTCATCAAAGAAATGTGGACAGTTTTTAAAATTGATATTTTAATGTTGCGTGGCAAAGAACATATTAGTGTTGGACACAACGCAATGGCTGGGTTCATTTATTTTCTTACATTTTGGGCTTTTTTAGTACAATGTTTAACAGGGTTTGGTTTATATGCTGCCATGGGAACTTGGTGGTTGCCAAAAATGTTTGCTTGGGTGCCTCCAGTTTTTGGTGGAGATATTTTAACTAGGCAGATTCACCATTGGTCTATGTGGTTCTTTATTTTATTTGCGGTGATTCATGTTTACTTAGTATTCTATCACGATTATATTGAAGGCAGGGGAGAAATTAGCAGTATGGGTGGTGGTTGGAAATTTATTGAAGAAGAAGTTTTTCAAGACGAAGAACACCATACCCCTAATAAACCAACCAATTAAAATATGAAGCAAAGAAACCCACAAATTTTAATTCTTGGTATTGGTAATTATTTAATGGGAGACGAAGGTGTGGGCGTTCATGCAGCGAATCGTTTGCAAGAAATGGATTTGCCCATTGCGTTTGAAGTAGTAGATGGTGGTACAGGGGGATTTCATTTATTGGAGTACTTTGAAAAGCACGAGCATGTTATTTTAATTGACGCTACTTTAGATAAAAATGAATTAGGCACCATTAGATTAATAAAGCCTCGATTTGCTACAGATTTCCCTCGTGCAATGAGTACCCATGATATTGGTTTGCGAGACATGGTAAGTGCTTTGCAGATTATGGATAAGATGCCCAATATTCATTTGTTTGTAGTGAGTATAGAAAGCATTCAACAGCAAGGAATAAAGTTAACGGCACCTATAGAAGCAACCATGCCTATATTATTAAACAAAATAATGGAGCTTGCAAATCAATTGCAACAAGCACAATCGGCGGTTTTAATTTAATTGGGATTTTTCGATGGTTTACAATGCAGCTTGATTGTTTCGAGCTGCATTTATTTTGAAAATAGTTCGTTAAATTATCTTAACTTCAAAAGATTAATTTTTGACTGTCAAATTATAGAATGTTTTATGCTTAATAAACATCCCATATCTGAATTGCCAGCGTTGACTAACCCATACTCATTAAAAACGCTAGTTGAAAATAGAACGATTTATAATTTAAATCACTGCGAACTTAATTTATTTGAAACCTATCAACAGTCAGAAAAAGTGGCACTGCAGTTTAATGATTTAGTAGTTACTAGTATGCTTAGAGGCAAAAAAGTAATGCATTTGTTTGATCAACCTGGGTTTGATTATTTACCTGGAGAATCAGTTATAGTGCCAGCATATGTTACTATGAATATTGATTTTCCTGAAGCTAGTATGCAAAGCCCAACGCAGTGTTTGGCTTTGGCTATTGATAATAAAAAAATCATTGACACACTTGCTTTTTTAAATGAAAAATATCCAAAACAAGGGCGTGGAAATTTTTGGAATTTAGACGAGCGTAATTTTTTCTTTTATAATAATGCCGAATTAGCCCATACCATTCACAAACTAATTAATATTTGCAAAAGCAATTCAATTACTAAAGATGTGTTAGCCGATTTGGCTTTGCAGGAATTATTGATTCATATTGCACAGTGTCAAAATCTAAAAGAAATTAATGACGGAGATTTAAATGAATCAAATCCTCATTTGTCTTATATTATTAATTTTATCAGACAACATTTAACCGATAAATTGTATTTACAAATGTTGGCTAAAATGGCTAGCACTAGTACGGCCTCTTTGTATCGTTTGTTTAAAAGAGAATTAGGGATTAGTCCTATTGAATTTATTTTATTAGAAAGAATTAAGTTAGCCAAACGGCTATTAAAGGATCCGCGTATTTACGTGAAGAATGTATCTTTTGAAGTTGGATTTGAAGATTGCAATTATTTTATTCGTGCATTTAAACACTACGAAGGAATTACACCCAAGCAGTACCAGCAATTAAATAATAGAAATTAAGGCTACAGATTATTTTGAATATCGCAAGGGAACTAAATCGAATAATTCATCTTCAGTAAACATTCGTGATTGAATAATAAATCTTAGGCCTAAAGGAATTTCCAGCGAAAAGCTTGCGCCTCTGCCACTAGTGATGTCTATATGAATATGCGTGTATTGCCAGTATTCAAATTGGTCTTTACTCATCCAAAAGTCGCAATCAGCAATACTTCCTAAGCAAACGTCAGCAGCGCCAAGTATAAAATCTCCTTTTTCAAAACACATGGGTTGCGATCCATCGCAGCAACCGCCACTTTGGTGAAACATGAGTTCTCCAAATTTGTGTTTTAATTGCGCAATCACTTCCATTGCAGCCATGCTTACACTTACTCTAGCTATCATAAATTGAGTATTCATAAAAATACCGATAAGCGCAAAACTTATCGGCATTTATTTTTTTAAACATATTATTATTTACTAAAAGAAACCAAGTTTTTTCTTGTCGTAAGAAATTAGCATGTTTTTTGTTTGGCGATAATAGCCTAACATCATTTTGTGATTTTCTCTACCAAATCCAGATTTTTTATATCCGCCAAAAGGAGCATGTGCTGGATATGCATGATAACAGTTTACCCAAACACGTCCTGCTTGAATGGCACGTGGTACTTGGTAGATTTCATGTGCATCCCTTGTCCAAACACCCGCGCCTAAGCCATACAAAGTATCGTTGGCAATTGCAATGGCTTCTTCGGTTGTTTTAAAAGTAGTTACACATACTACAGGTCCAAAAATTTCTTCTTGAAAAATGCGCATTTTATTGTGGCCTTTAAATAGTGTTGGTTGAATATAATATCCACCAGCTAAATCTCCTTCCAATTTTGCAACGTCACCACCAGTAAGCAATTCAGCGCCTTCTTCAATACCTAGTTTTAAATAGGATTGTATTTTTTCGTATTGGTCGTTTGAAGCTTGTGCACCCATCATAGTACTGCTATCTAAAGGATTGCCCATTTTAATGGCTTTTGTTCTTTCAATAACACGTGTCATGAATTTTTCATAGATACTTTCATGAACTAGAATTCTAGACGGACAGGTACAAACTTCGCCTTGATTTACGGCAAACAATACAGCACCTTCAATGGCTTTATCAAAGAAATCATCATCGGCATCTGCAATTGATGGAAAGAAAATATTTGGAGATTTTCCGCCTAATTCCATTGTTACAGGAATTAGATTTTCAGAAGCATACTGCATAATCAATCTACCGGTAGTTGTTTCGCCTGTAAATGAAACTTTTGAAATACGAGAAGATTGCGCTAATGGCTTTCCTGCTTCTGGTCCGAATCCTGTTACAATATTTATTACACCAGCTGGAACAATGTCTTTAATTAGTTCCATTAAACACATAATAGAAGTGGGTGTTTGTTCTGCAGGTTTTACAACTGCGCAACAACCAGCAGCAAGTGCTGGTGCTATTTTCCAAACAGCCATTAATAATGGAAAATTCCATGGAATAATTTGCGCTACTACTCCTAATGGCTCGTGTAAACAAATGCTTACGGTGTTTTCGTCGTGTTCAGAAATTGAACCTTCTTCTGCTCTAATAACACCAGCAAAATATCTGAAATGGTCAATACAAAGCGGTAAATCTACATTGACTGATTCGCGAATGGGTTTACCATTATCAATCGTTTCTACGGTTGCCAAATAGTTTAAATTGGCTTCCATTGTGTCTGCAATTTTGTTTAAAATTCCTGCTCGGTAGGCTGCTGAAGTTTTGCTCCAGGTTTTAAAAGCAATATGGGCTGCATCTAATGCTAACTCTATATCTGCTTTGCCCGAACGTGCGGCTTTAGTGAAAACTTTTCCGTCAATAGGACTAGTATTTTCAAAATACTCACCAGATACAGGTGGTACAAATTGCCCACCAATGAAATTGTTGTAGTGGGGCTTGAATTGTGGTGTAGGCGTTGGCATATCGTTAGTTTTATTTTACAATACAACAATACTTATTAAAAAAGGCTAGAAATAGCATTATTCAATCAAATGGTAGCACCAACAATTGGGCTAAAATTTAGCCGATTAATTACATGCTTTTATAAAGCCAGTTTTTTTTACGTCCATAATTTGTAGTTTTGCGGCTATTAAAAATGTATGCGTCTCATGAGTCAGCCCAAATTGGTACTTTTTGTATGTTCATTATTTATGGGGTTGCTATTGTTGGCACAAGCGCCAAAAAACTTTCCAATTCCTACAGGGAATCCTAACCAATTGTTTTTTTTACAACGAACAGCAAATATCAATACGCTTATATATGAATTGAATATAAAGAATGGTGAATTGGTAGTTGAAGAGCCTGTTCATGTTTTTTGGATTCGTTATACGGAAGGTGGCGTTCATGAAGAACTTAATTATATCCAAAGAAATTTTGCTTATGGAATAAAGTCGAAAGCTGTTTCCAAAGACAGTTATGAATTGCATTTTGTATCGTACAAGAAAAAAATATTATACCTAAAAAAATCCGTTGACAATAAATTCCATATTTATACCGGCATAAATTCAAAGGAAATGGTCTTACACCAAATTTATGTAAAAGTCAATGGTGGTGCATTTTGGACACCTAATATTGAGTATGTAGAATTTAAAGGAGTTGACCCCACTACAGGCGTAGAAGTGGTTGAAAGAATGAAGATATAATTTGCATTTAATTGTTTGAAACTAGATAACTTAGTACAAACATTTATAAAATGCCTACTTCCTTCAAACAATTTTTTGTCTTTTTATTTTTAGTCTTTTCTATTACTGCCATTGCGCAGCCGTCTCGATTTAGCACCAGACTTTATACAACAAGCACTGGCGATACTTTGCGCTATAGACAGGCCAACCCCGATAATGCTAGCGGTAAAAAATATCCTTTAATTATTTTCTTACACGGTTCTGGTGAGCGAGGTAATGATAACGAAGCACAGTTGAAATGGGGTGTGATGAATTTTGTATCGGATCAAATGATGCTTAATCATCCTGCATTTATTATAGCACCACAGTGTCCTAGTAATAATGGTTGGTCTAATTTTACCCGCCCTAAAAATACGGCTGATTCACGCATGAATGCTGAGCCTTTAAAGCCAATGGCCTTGGTTTTAGCGCTAATTCAAGACCTTATAAAAAAACAACAAATTGATACCAGTCGCATCTATATAACGGGCTTGTCTATGGGTGGATTTGGCGTTTATGATGCCATCATGCGTAATCCGCATTTATTTGCAGCTGCAGTTCCTGTATGCGGTGGAGGAGATATTAGCCTTGCGCCTACAATTGCACACCTGCCTATATGGATTTTTCATGGAGCAAATGATCCTACTGTTAGTCCTGCTTATTCGGTTGACATGTTGAATGCATTAACTAAAGCTGGAGCGCACCCTGGTATCACTTTTTATCCAGGCGTGGGGCATCTTTCATGGCTAGGGGCTTATGCAGATCCAGTTATGATTGAATGGTTGTTCAGCCAACATAAATAGTTTTTTATTGCTTTAATGCCCCTACTTAGGGGCATTTTTATGCAAACATGACAGTGCATGACGCATAAGGGCAATTGTTTAACTACTTTTAAAACTCGATTATTTGCCATCATAAAAAAATTAACGAATGCAAGCTATTCTTGGAATTTTCTTTCATTTTATTGGAGGCTTTGCCTCTGGTAGCTTTTATATGCCTTATAAAAAAGTAAAAGGTTGGGCTTGGGAAAGCTATTGGATTGTAGGTGGAATCTTTTCTTGGTTAATTGTTCCGCCATTGGCTGCGTATTTAACTATTCCTGGTTTCACAGAAATTATTAAACAAACTAGTGTTTCATCTTTAGGCATTACCTACTTTTTTGGGGTGCTTTGGGGAATAGGTGGATTAACCTATGGATTAGGCGTTCGCTACTTGGGTGTTTCATTAGGTAGTAGCATTATACTGGGTTTGTGTATGGTTTTTGGCGCTATTATTCCTTCTATTTATTATGATATTTTTCCTAAAGTAGACAAAGACACTTTCTCTATGTTGATTAGTCATCAATGGGGTATAACTGTTTTGTCTGGATTGGCATTATGTGTGGTAGGAATTATTGTTGCTGGAAAAGCAGGCATGATGAAAGAAAAACAACTTTCTCAATCAACTGCTACAGACCCACATGGCATGGAAATAAAATCTGAATATAAATTTGGATTGGGCATGTTTGTGGCCATTGTGTCTGGTGTATTAAGTGCGTGTTTTAATTTTGGATTAGAAGCTGGAAAGCCAATGGCAAACACGGCTAATGAAATTTGGAAATTAGCGCATCCTGGAGAAGGGAATTTCTTGTACCAAAATAATGTTACTTATGTAGTGATTCTTTGGGGCGGGTTAACTACCAATTTTATTTGGTGTATGATATTAAATGCGCGTAACAAAACTTTTGCTGATTATACCAACAAAAAAACACCGCTATTAAGTAATTATATTTTTGCTGCATTAGCTGGTACCACTTGGTTTTTACAATTCTTTTTTTATGGTATGGGAGAAAGCAAATTAGGCAATGGAGCAAGTTCTTGGATTCTACACATGGCTTTTATTATTTTAGTGGCCAATATGTGGGGGTTAATTTTAAAAGAATGGAAAGGGGTTAGCAAAAAAACAATTCTAACAATTACAGCAGGTATTGTAATTATTATATTGTCTGTTTTACTTGTTGGATATGGCAATGCTATTAAGCCAATCAAATTATAATTTGATTGTTGGAAGATATTTTATAAAATGTAAATGAGTTATGAGCAACGTAAGAAAAGATTTTAAACAAGTAAGTTATTTATGGGATGATGCAGTAGCTGCATCAATGGCTGGCGATGAAGTAGCTTTATTAGTGTATCGTTCTAATTTATTAGGAGCAGATCTTCGATTAACCAATTATGGTGGAGGCAATACATCCTGCAAGGCAAATGCAATTGATCCTGTTTCAGGAAAAGAGTCTGAAGTGATGTGGGTGAAAGGAAGTGGTGGAGACCTTGGCACTATGAAGCGAAATGGTTTGGCTGCATTATATGTAGACAGGTTTCGTAGTTTAAAAAACGTGTATCGCGGACTAGATCATGAAGATGAAATGGTGGCATTGTTTAACCATTGTATTTACGATCTTGATTCGAAAGCACCTTCTATTGATACGCCTTTACATGGATTTCTTCCATTTAAACATATCGACCATTTACATCCAGACGCAGCAATTGCAATAGCAGCAGCAAAGGATGGGGAACAAATTACCAAAGAATTATTTGGCGGTAAAATTGGTTGGGTTAAATGGCAAAAACCAGGTTTTGATTTAGGTCTTCAATTAAAACAATGCCTAGATGAAAATCCAGGTATTCGTGGTATTATGTTGGGTTCTCATGGTTTATTTACTTGGGGCGATACAGCATACGAGAGTTATATAAATACTTTAGAAGTAATAGAAATTTGTGCCAATTATTTAGAAGAAAAAATTAGTAAACAAACCGCAATATTTGGTGGTCAAAAGCTGGAGTCTTTAGATGCATCAAGCAGTTTGAATGTAGCAGCAGCTATAGCGCCAGTATTGCGTGGATTTTGTTCTTCTCAAACAAAAATGATTGGTCATTTTACCAATGATGCAAGGGTATTGGAATTTGTAAATTCTAATGACTTAGTAAGATTGGCGGCAATGGGCACTAGTTGTCCGGACCATTTTTTAAGAACAAAAATTTCTCCATTAGTATTGAATTTGGCTATTGATGAAGACTTGTTGGATATAGAAAAACTAAAAGCAAAAATTAGTCCGCTATTTGATGCCTACCGTGAAATGTATGCGCAATATTATAACAATTGCAAACACCCTAATAGTCCTGCTATACGTGATGCAAATCCAGTTGTAATATTATATCCAGGAGTGGGGATGTTTACATTTGCAAAAGACAAACAAACAGCAAGGGTTGCAGCAGAATTTTATATTAATGCTATCAATGTAATGAAAGGTGCAGAAGCCATTTCTGAATACACTTCATTGCCACGTCAAGAAGCATTTAATATAGAATATTGGTTATTAGAAGAAGCCAAATTGCAACGCATGCCTCGCCCTAAATCTTTAAGTGGAAGGGTTGCATTAATTACAGGAAGTGGTGGCGGAATAGGAAAGGCTATTGCCAAAAGATTTGCAGAAGAAGGTGCTTGTGTTGTTTTAAATGATAATAATGCAGAGCGCTTGGCCGAAGCAAAAACTGAATTCATTGCTTTATTTGGTAAGGATAGTGTGGCTGCCGATATTTTAGATGTAACCGGCGCTAGTACAATTGATAATACCATACAAACTGCTGTATTGGCTTTTGGAGGGATTGATATTGTAGTAAATAATGCAGGACTTTCAATTTCAAAAACAATTGAAGACCACACAGAAAAAGACTGGGATATTTTATATGATGTATTAGTGAAAGGTCAGTTTTTGGTTACCCAAAAAGGAATTGCCATTATGCGCAAACAAAATTTTGGGGGAGATGTAATTAATATTGTTAGTAAGAACGCACTAGTAAGCGGGCCTAATAATGCTGGTTATGGATCGGCTAAAGCGGCCCAATTGCATTTAAGTAGATTGAATGCAGCCGAATTAGGGAAAGATAAAATTCGTGTGAATGTTGTAAACCCAGATGCTGTAATTTCAGGTAGTAATATTTGGAGTGGAGGTTGGGCAGAAGGTAGGGCTAAAGCATATGGTATTACAATAGAAGAATTGCCAAAATATTATGCAGGCCGTACTTTACTAAATGAAATCATTTTACCGGAAGATATTGCCAATGCATGTTTTGCATTTGTTGGGGGCTTGTTGAAAAAATCTACAGGTAATGTTTTAAATGTTGATGGCGGTATTGCCAATTCGTTTGTTCGTTAAAAACTATTGCATATGCTAGTTGAAAAAAATAAGATTGCATCGCACAATGATTCATTGCTGTCTGCACATAAAAGAAAGTTTGATTTTTCTGCTTCAGAAATAAAGAATGTTGATACTGTTATTCAAAAAATAATTGATTTTAATATTGCCATTCCAAGTTGGGCGCTAGGCACTGGTGGCACACGTTTTGGTAGATTCTCTGGAACAGGCGAGCCAAGGTCTTTAGAAGAAAAAATGGAAGACGTTGGATTACTACATGCATTGAATCAATCTAGCGGAGCCATATCTCTGCATATACCTTGGGATATACCTGAAAACTATGCAGCCATTAAAAAATTAGCTAGCGATTATGGATTGCAATTTGATGCAGTTAATTCAAATACATTTCAAGACCAACCTAATCAAGCGCTGAGCTATAAATTTGGCTCATTACAGCATGTAAATAAATTGGTACGTAAACAAGCAATCGACCACAATATTGAAGTAATCAAACACGGTGTTGAATTAGGTTCAAAAGCGTTGACTGTTTGGTTGAGTGATGGCAGTACTTTTCCTGGTCAATTAAATTTTAGAAAAGCATTTCAAAATACGCTTGAAAGTTTAGAAGAAATTTATGCTGCACTGCCAAATGATTGGAAAATGTTTGTTGAATACAAATGTTGCGAACCAAACTTTTATTCAATGACTGTTGGTGATTGGGGACAATCTTTATTATATGCTAATAAATTAGGAGATAAAGCGGCCACATTGGTAGACTTAGGTCATCATTTGCCCAATGCCAATATTGAACAAATAGTTGCTTTATTATTGATGGAAGGAAAACTTGGCGGATTTCATTTTAATGATAGTAAATACGGAGACGATGATTTAACAGTTGGAAGCATGAAGCCCTATCAGTTATTTTTAATTTTCAATGAACTAGTAGAAGGAATGGATGCAAGAGGCATGAATCACGCCAAAGACCTTGGTTGGATGATTGATGCTAGTCATAATGTGAAAGATCCATTAGAAGACCTTTTACAGTCTGTAGAAGCCATTCAAATAGCTTATGCACAAGCGCTTTTGGTAGATCGTAAAGCATTGGTTTTAGCACAAGACAATAATGATGTAGCTACTGCGCAAGAAATATTGCAAGATACTTTTAGAACAGATGTACGTTCAATTGTTGCTGAAGCAAGGCTAAGAACAGGCGGAGCATTGAATCCAATTCAATTCTTTAGATCAGAAAAAATAAGGGAACAATTAACCAAGGATCGCGGCAGTAAATCAGTAGCAACAGGTTTATAATGCAGGCAACTCCCGTGATACTAATTTTTGATATTGGCAAAACCAATAAGAAACTTTTATTGTTAGATGAAGACTATCAATTAGTACACGAAGTAGCTACTCAATTCAACGAAATAACAGACGAAGATGGTTTTGCTTGTGAAGACCTCAATAAATTAACCAATTGGATAATAGCGGAATTTCAAAATCTATTAACCAATAATGCGTTTGAAATTAAAGCAGTTAATTTTTCGGGATATGGTGCGAGTTTTGTTTATCTCGATGAATCAGGTAAGCCATTGTTGCCATTATATAATTATTTAAAGCCTTATCCGCCTGCACTTAGTATACAGTTTTATAATGATTATGGGGGAGAAAGTATGTTGGCCAAACAAACTGCATCACCAGTATTAGGTAGTTTGAATGCTGGTTTGCAATTGTATCAAATTAAATACGAAAAGCCAACCATTTACAATCAAATAAAATATGCATTGCATTTGCCGCAATACTTAAGTTTTATTTTAACTAAAGCATTCCATACAGATTTAACTAGCATAGGTTGTCATACACATCTTTGGGATTTTCAAAATAGTTGTTATCATCATTGGGTGAACAAAGAAGGCATTGATAGTAAATTGGCACCAATAAAAAATAGTGATTCAATAGCAGGAATAATTAATGATGGAATTCAAGTAGGAGTAGGATTGCATGATAGTTCTGCAGCATTGATTCCCTATTTGGTTTCATTTACAGAGCCATTTGTTTTGTTAAGTACTGGCACATGGTGTATTACATTGCATCCGTTTAATCATACCATATTATCGGACTATGAATTACACCAAGATTGTTTGTGTTATTTGTCATATAAAGGGTTGCCCGTTAAAGCATCTAGATTATTTGCTGGATATGAACACGAACAACAAGTAAAAAAACTTGCAGCACATTTTAACCAACCAGTTGATTATTATAAAACAGTAGCATTCAATGCGGCATTATTAACTCCGCCCAAAAAAATGGCGAAAACAACAAAAAAACTCACTGGAGAAATAATGTTGCAACAATCTGCATTTGTAGCAAGAGCGCTTTCGGATTTTGCAAATTACGAAGCAGCTTACCACCGGTTAATTGCAGATATCATTGATCAGCAAACTAAGAGTACTAATTTGGTATTAAGTGGTTCAATGGTAGAAAATATTTTTGTTGATGGTGGATTTAGTAGCAATCCTGTTTATATGAATTTGCTAGCAGCTGCTTTTCCAAATAACAAAGTGTCTGCAGCATCTGTTCCACAAGCATCCGCAATTGGGGCAGCATTGGCCATACACCAATATTGGAATACAAAACCTTTTCCTACAAATTTGATTCAGGTGCAATAGTTCTGGTAGGATGCTTGATATGTAAATTGATATATAATATTCCAAGGCACATTATTAATGCTGCAGTAAAAAGCATCATATCAATTTTTGGAACAATTATATAATCTAATGCTGCTACTCCCTGTGTCATTAAAAGTGTTTCGGTTATAATAATTCCGGCAACAAATATTCGCACACCTAAAAACACTTTTTTATGATAGTTGTGTTTGGTGATTAATAAAATATATCCTACTAAAAAAATAGTAATAACTCCTAATAATACAAGGTGTAAGTATCCAATAACAATTGGCCTAAATCCAAATGCAAGTTGACTTAAGGATGGGTATGTAGACCCTAGTTGTAAACATAATTTTATAGTAAGCGCTATTGCCGATAACACAAAAAGCCATGCAGTATTTTTAGGAAAATAAATACTAAGAAAAAGGCTGTTCTTTTTTAATAGCAATAAAAAATAGATCCATCCAATAAATTGAGCTAAGGCTGCTAATATGACTATTAAGTATAAAGTGCTAGGAAGCTGTAACCAAAGTGTAGAAAGAAGGAATGCAGGTATACAAGCAATTGAAAAAAGCCAGAAAACAATTTTTAGTTGTTTTTGAACGTTTGGTATTTGCTCCACAATTGTATTTAATAAGCCCATACCTGCAAAAAAGAACCATCCATTGTATTGAAAGTGTAAATAGAAATATACAGCAATCAAATACCAATTTTGTTCTAAGTTTTTTGTTGCCATCATAATAGCAAGCGCAAATGCACCAATAGAGGATAAAGCGTTACAAATAAGTGCCATCTTAAACCATAAATGACTAATTGAAAACGCTGTTATTTTGTTTAGATCTTTCCAATATAGAATGGAAAATATATAAGAGGTGATAATTGACAAACTAGAAAAACCAATAGACCAAAAGCCATATCCTTGTATTGCAAAACTTATGAGCATTCCATATGCCGAAATTAAATTGGCAAGAATCAAAGCGTCATATCTTTTATTTAAACTTTGTTTTGATTTTGAAGTTAGATAAAACAAAAGCAATACCATTAGCGCATGTGATATCCATCCTGTAAAAGCAAAATGAGAATGTGCGTGTAACAGGTGTTTTTGGTCTATAAATGGGAAAGAAAAAGCGATCTTATACCTAAGAATAACGCCAATAAAAGAAACCAAAAATAGATTTATAAATGCATACCTAATTGAACGATAAAAGCCGAATTCCATACCCATTATTTAACGCAAAATAATGGGTAGTAATTAAAGAATAGTATGATTCTAATCATATCACTAACAAAACACCTTTCCTTTTTCAATGATTAAACTGCCTTTATTGTGCATACTTCTAATTGTGCGAATAACTGTTTCAACCCTTAATCCTGTCATATCAGCTATTTGTTGTCTGGTTAGTTTTAGCTGATTGCATTTTGGGCAGAAATTTTTATTTTCCGACTTTAAATAATTAATTAGTGTAGCTATTCGAGCCTCTGGAGCGTGCAGTGCAATCGTTTTTAATAGTAAAAATTTAAATCGAACACGTTTTGCTAAAAGTTTGGTGAAGGCAAAATGTATTTCAGGATTCTCTTTTATGAGTTGTATAAAACTTGCTTTATGTAATCTAATTATTACTGATTCTTCTTCAGCCAAAGCAGTTGCTGCATAAGTTCCTTCGTCAAATAGGGGAATTTCACCAAAGCATTCTCCAGGCTCTATAATTGTTTGAATGAATTCTTTGCCCTCGTCATCAATATTTACCCATTTAACCCTACCACTAACTAACTGAGTATAAAAATGACACTGAGTGGCTTCTTTAAAAATAATATCTCCAGTGTTGAATTTTTTATAAACAGCACCCCAAGCTAGTAGTAAATCGGTATTAATCATTGAGTTGACATTAGGTTTAGTTTAATGAAATTATCTTTTCAATAGGTCATTTTAACTGACGCTTGAAGGCTATAGATATGATTAATATCATGTTTTGCCTTTTTTGTATTGAACGTTTGCTTTTAATTTCTTTTATAAATAGCTATATGATTCCACGCATAAAATGAAAAAAAATAGCGCAGTAATCTTGTGTTATTAAATTATCATTTATAAAAATCAATAAATATGAAACGGTTTTTTTTGGCAACAATTATTTTAGTTGGTATTTACGCTTGTGGAAATCAAGACAGTGCAACTGCTAGCGCCACAGTTAAGTCAGAAGCAACAGACAATTCTTCTTATGATCCTAATAGAGGAGAAGGGAAATTTAAAACAGTAGATGTTTCAGATAAATTGAACATTCCAATGGCTGATAAAGGACTTAAAATATTCTCTGTGAAATGTAGTAGTTGTCATAAAACAACTGCAGAAAAATTAGTTGGTCCTGGTTGGACTGGTGTTACAAAAAGATATACAGCTCCTTGGATTATGAATTTTATTACTAATACAGATGCCATGATTACAAAAGATCCTAAAGCACAAGCACAGTTAGAAATTTGCTTGGTACGTATGCCAAATCAAAATTTATCGGATGACGATGCTAGGAATTTATATGAATATATGCGTAAGAATGATGGCGTAAAATAGTTTTTGTTTCAGTATAAACAATCAGTTTAAAATTCTCTGATGTTGTATTAACCATTTAATTGTTATAGTATGAAAAAAAATCAAATAAGTGTACTTGCAACTGCTGCTTTTACACTTCTATTCGGGATGCAATCCTGCAAACCAAAAAATGCAGGAAACGCAGTTAGTGCCGATGCTGCTGCAAAAGCCTATGTGGCGCCTGGTAAGTATGATAGTTATTATAATTTTGTTTCAGGCGGTTTCAGTGGTCAAATGGCTGTGTATGGATTGCCTAGTGGCAGACTATTAAGAGTAATCCCTGCTTTTTCAGTTGATCCAGAAAAAGGATATGGTTATAGTGAAGAAACCAAACCAATGTTAAATACCTCTCATGGATTTGTGCCATGGGATGATTTACACCATCCAGAAATGTCTCAAACAAATGGCGAAATAGATGGTCGTTGGGTTTTTGGAAATGCAAATAATACGCCACGTGTAGTGCGTATAGATTTAACAACTTTTAGAACCGCAGAAATTATTGAATTACCAAATAGTGCAGGAAATCACTCTTCTCCATTTATTACTGAAAATACAGAGTATGTTGTTGCTGGCACAAGGTTTAGTGTCCCTCCAGATAATGTAAATGGAGACGTTCCTATTAATACGTATAAACAAAATTTCAAAGGGACACTAAGTTTTATTAGCGTAGATAAAGGCGATGGTAAAATGGAAATTGCTTTTCAAATTCAATGTCCTGGTGTTAATTTCGATTTAAGTCATGCAGGTAAGGGTAAATCACACGGTTGGTTTTTCTTTAGTTGTTACAATACCGAACAAGCAAATACTTTGTTAGAAGTAAATGCATCTCAACGTGATAAAGATTTTATCATGGCTGTCAATTGGAAAAAAGCAGAAGTATACTTAAAGGCAGGAAAAGGCAGAAAACAATCAGTTAAGTATGCTAGTAATAGGTATAATGAAAAAACACATACAGCAACTTCAACTATAAAAACAGAAGTAATTGTATTAGACGCCAAAGAATTAAAAGATATCTGTTATATGATTCCTTGTCCTAAATCACCACATGGTTGTGATGTTGATCCTACAGGAGAGTACATTGTTGGCAGTGGTAAATTAGCAGCATTGATTCCTGTATTTAGTTTTGATAAAATTATCAAAGCCATTGCTAGTAAAGATTATATTGGAGAGTACGATGGTATTCCTGTAATTAAATACGAAGCTGCTTTATATGGCGAAGTGAAAAAGCCAGGTCTAGGACCTTTGCACACAGAATTTGATGGTAAAGGAAATGCCTATACTTCTTTTTTTGTATCTAGTGAAGTTGTTAAATGGAATATCAAAGATTTAAAAGTATTAGATAGAGTACCTACTTATTATTCTGTAGGACATATTTGTATTCCAGGAGGTGATAGTAAAAAACCTTCTCCAAAATATTTAATCGCATATAACAAAATTACTAAAGATCGTTATTTGCCTACTGGTCCTGAACTAGCACAGAGTGCGCAGTTATATGATATTAGTGGCGATAAAATGCAATTAATACTTGACTTTCCAACGATTGGAGAGCCACACTATGCACAAGCAGTTGAAGCTGAAATTGTTCGTAAGAATTCTGTGAAATTTTACAAAATAGAAGAGAATGAAAACAAATACGTTTCAAAAGGAGAAGGCGCAACAAAAGTAGTTAGAGAAGGAAATAAAGTACATATTTATATGACTGCAATACGTTCTCACTTTTCGCCTGATAATATTGAAGGAATTAAAATGGGGGATGAGGTATATTTTCATGTGACCAATTTAGAACAAGATTGGGATGTGCCACATGGCTTTGCTGTTAAAGGCGCTGTTAATTCTGAATTATTAATCATGCCAGGTGAAACACAAACACTAAAATGGTCACCAGACCGTGTAGGTATGTTCCCTATTTATTGTACTGATTTTTGTAGTGCATTACACCAAGAAATGCAAGGATATGTTAGAGTATCACCTGCTGGTAGTTCTGTGCCTTTAACCTATAGTTTAGGCACTAATTTGCCTAAAGAAACAGTAAAGACTAAATAGTATTAAAACACAATAGGACTCTAGAAAATATGGTATTAGAGGAGATTGACATTAATCTCCTCTAATAGGTATTTGATTTTTTTCTATGGGGTTATTAAAAAATGATGTATGCAGATTTTAAAAAAAAGCACAAGAACAATATTAGTGATTTGTGCTATTGCATTGTTAATAGTATTGATTCTTCCAATCTGGCGTATTGAATTAAATGCGCCACAATATCCTGAAGGTTTAGTTATGCTGATTTTTGCCAATAAATTAGGTGGGAGTGTAGATATCATTAATGGACTCAATCACTATATTGGCATGAAAACCTTGCACGAGAAAGATTTCTTGGAATTTAAGGTTATACCAGGCATTATTATTTTCTTTAGTGTTTTCTTTATGTTGGCGGCCTTTGTTGGTAAGCGTAAGTTGATGAATGTGTTATTGGGCTGTTTTTTATTCTTTGGAATTACTGCAATGATTGATTTTTGGAGATGGGAGTATCAATATGGACATGATTTAAATCCTGATGCTGCCATCCGTATTCCAGGCATGGCTTATCAACCGCCATTAATTGGTTTTAAACAGTTATTAAATTTTGGGGCTTATTCAGTTCCTGATATTGGGGGGTGGATATTTATTTTGGTAGGCCTTGCTTTGTTAGGGGTAGTAGTTTTTGAACAAAAACGTGTTAACCATTATTTAAAAATTAGAAATACACATTTAGTGCTGTTTTTTTTGTCATTGGGTTTATTCAGTTGTAAGATTCAACCAGATCCAATAAAATTAGGTAGAGATAATTGTCATTTCTGTAAAATGACAATATCCGATATTAAGTTTGGATCAGAAATTGTTACAAAAAAAGGCAAGGTGTACAAATTTGATGATACGCAATGTATGATTAGTTTTTTGCAGACTAATTTTCTAGAAAAAAAAGAGATTGGTCAATTATATTTAGTTGACTTTAGTGGTTCACATGTATTATTGAAAGTGTCAGATGCTTATGTTTTAAAAAGCGATTTATTTGCTACTCCTATGAAAGGTTACTACGCTGCATTTAGTAATTCAAAAGCAATGCAGCAAATTCAAATGCAATACAAGGCCAAAAAAGTTTCATGGAATGAGTTGATACAATGAAAATGATATGCTATATATTATCATTAATCATTTGTGTTGATTCCATTGGCGCAAATGTTTTATGTGTTGGCAAATCGAAACAATTTATTTCAATAACTGCTGCTATATGTTCAGCAAAGGATGGAGATACCGTAGTAGTATATCCTGGAAATTATTACGAAAAGAATTTAATTGTAAATAAGAAGATATATTTAAAAGGCATTGGTTATCCTGTTTTGGATGGTCAAAAAAAATATGAAGTAGTATCAGTTAAAGCCAATGCTGTTGTGGTTGACGGATTTAAAATCATTCATTCTGGTGTGTCAAGTATAGAAGATTTGGGTGGTATTAAAATCTATGATTCTAGGGATGTTGTAATTAAGAACAATATATTAGAAGACACTTTTTTTGGTATCTATACACAATATGGTAAAAATTGCACCATACAAAATAACGAATTACATGCAAATAATTTAGAAGAACAACAAAGTGGCAATGGCATCCATTGTTGGAAAAGTGATAGCATGAAAATTATTGGAAATACTATTACTGGACATAGAGATGGTATATATTTTGAGTTTGTAACCAATTCAATTATATGGAGGAATACCTCATTTAAAAATATTCGATACGGATTGCATTTTATGTTTTCGAACAATGATGCCTATATCGCTAATTTATTTACAGCGAATGGTGCAGGCGTTGCTGTTATGTTTTCGCATGGTGTAAAGATGTATAGTAATACATTTCAAGAGAATTGGGGTGACGCTTCTTATGGCTTACTATTAAAAGAAATTTCAGATAGCTATATAGAAGGAAATGTGTTCAATAAAAATACTAGTGGTATATATATGGAAGGAGCAAGTCGATTGCTAGTTAAAAAAAATAGCTTTGAAAACAATGGCTGGGGAATGAAAATTCAAGCTAGTTGTATGGAAATAGAAGTAGGTAATAATAATTTTATTGAAAACACTTTTGATGTGGCTACTAATGGGTCTTTAGTACTAAACACATTTAACAATAATTATTGGGATAAATACGATGGGTATGATTTAAATAAAGATAGAGTAGGAGATATACCATATCATCCTGTAAGTATGTATTCAATGATTGTAGAAAAATATCCAACTGCTATGATTTTATTTAGAAGTTTTATAACAGCATTGTTAGACAAGACTGAAAAATTAATTCCTAGTATTACGCCTGAAGGATTAAAGGATAATAAACCACAAATGAAAAGGAAATTTTAATACATTATCTTATGATTATAGCTTCTAATGTTACAAAAAAATTCGGCAAATTAACGGCACTTAATAATGTAAGCCTTACTTGTAATAGAGGAGAGTGCATTGCATTGGTTGGTCCTAATGGCAGTGGTAAAACAACAATTATTAAAAGTATTTTAGGAATGGTTGTGCCTGATTCAGGCTTTATTACATTTAATGGAAATAATATTTTACACGTTTGGCATTATAGAAATCATATTGGTTATATGCCACAAATAGGCAGATATCCAGATAATATGACTATTGGAGATGTTATAGAAATGATGAAGGACATTCGAAGTGATGCTATTTCATTAGATGATGATTTGATTGTATCATTTGGGATAACTGATTTATATAACAAACGTATGCGTACACTTTCTGGTGGTACGCGTCAAAAAGTGAGTGCTTGTTTAGCATTTCTATTTAATCCTAGTGTACTGATTTTAGATGAACCTACAGCAGGGCTAGATCCAGTATCTTCTGAAATATTTAAAGAAAAGATCATATCCGAAAAAAATAAGGGAAAATTAATTTTAATTACATCTCATGTTTTAAGTGAATTAGATGAATTAGTTACACAACTAGTTTATATGCAAGATGGTCAATTGCTTTTTCATAAAACTATTGACCAATTATGTTTTGATACTGGTGAAAAGAAATTAACAAAAGCTGTTGCAAGTGTAATGGGGCAATCTAAGATTACATCATTTGGTTTATAAAAGAATTTTGCATGAAAAAAATAATAAAATATGTTATAACTGACATCCTAAGAAATAGGATAATGTTGTTTTATACATTATTCTTACTAGTTACAACTTTTAGTGTATTTAGTTTAGATGATAATCCTGCAAAAGGATTATTAAGTATGTTGAATATTATTCTTTTAATAGTGCCATTGGTAAGTATTATGTTTTCAACTATCTATTTATATAATAGTACGGAGTTTATTGATTTACTTGTTAGTCAACCGCTAAAAAGAAAAACTATTTGGTTGAGTTTATTTATTGGGTTGTCTGCTTCTTTCTCTTTTTCATTACTGATAGGCATTGGCTTGCCAATTATTATTTTTCAACCAAATGCAATAGGTGCTATGTTGATTGGGATTGGAATTATTTTAAGTAATGTATTTATTGCAATTGCCATGCTAGCTAGTGTAAAAACAAGGGATAAGGCAAAGGGAATAGGATTTGCCATTTTAGTTTGGTTGTATTTTACCATTCTTTTTGATGGTTTAGTACTGTTTTTTCTTTTTCAATTTGCTGATTATCCATTAGATAATATAATGATTATTATTAGTTCTTTTAATCCAATTGATTTGTCGAGAATTTTAATTTTATTGCAATTAGATGTATCAGCTATGATGGGTTATACTGGAGCAATCTTTAAAGACTTTTTTGGAACATCTTCTGGAATGATAATTTCTTTTTCTATTTTAATGTTTTGGGTATTTTTCCCTGTGTTTTTTTCAATTAGAAATTTTAATAAAAAGGATTTATAATTTAATATTACTTCATTTATAAATTACGGTACTTGAAAAAAGACATCTTAAATAGAACCGATATAGAATTAATTATTTCTGCATTTTACAATAAAGTAAAATCCGATAATTTAATTGGGTTCCTATTTACTGATATTGTAAAAATTAATTGGGATTCACATTTGCCAATAATGTGTAATTTCTGGGAAAATGCTCTTTTCTTTTCCGGAAACTATACTGGTAATCCTATGAATTTACACCAACATTTACAATATATTCAACCTCTAGAATCAAAGTATTTCACTAGATGGGTGTCAATATTTGTTAAAGTTGTTGATGCTTATTTTAAAGGTCCAACAGCCAATCTGGCAAAACAAAGGGCTAAAAGTATTGCTAAGCTTATTGAGGCAAAAGTATTACAACATCAAATTCAGCATTAATTTTCATTATTATATTACAAAAATCAAAGAGGCTATATCATTTTGATACAGCCTCTTTGATTTTGAAATCCTTCTATAGCGTAAAATGGATCTATTATTTTTGCGGTGGAGGTAGTAGTACACCATCAATAACATGTATTATGCCATTTGAAGCAGGAATTGAGGCGATAATTGTTGCTGAACCATTAAGTATTACTTTCCCATTTTTTATTGTAACTGTTATATTGCTACCATTTACTTGTCCTAGTATTTGCCCATCTTTAAATGATTCAATTTTATATACTCCCACAGAAACATGGTATTGAAGTATATCAGTTAGTGCATCTTTTTTATCTGCTTTTAGTAAACCTTCAACTGTTCCTTTGGGTAATTTATTAAATGCGTCATTGGTTGGTGCAAAAACGGTAAAAGGACCAGTATTGCTTAATACGTCAACTAAATCTGCTGCTTTAACAGCAGTTACTAATGTAGAATGGTCTTTACTGCCAATAGCAATTTGTACTACATTTTTTTGTGATACATCGTCTTGTACGCCTGATTGGCCTGTCATCTTTTCAGAAGGACTAACACTTTCTTTTGTTGTTTCAGTGTTGTTATTACATCCAAATAATAGAGAACAACATACGCCTGTAAATACAATTAATAAGTTTTTCATTTGATTTTTTTTAATTAGGTATTTAAAACAAATCTATTAATTGTGTCGAGGCTTTTATGTGATTTGAATCATAATCAAGGTATTAAATTTTCTTTTTTTTACACCAAGAATCCGCTGCCATTATTTACAGTTTTACATAAATCAGCAACAGTTTTATTTTTATAAAATTGTTCAAATTGGTCACGTACCTTTTTGTAGTCATTGTGAATTGGGCAAGGTCTTTTACTCGAACAGGTGCTTAGCCCTAATCCACATTCCTTAAATACCGCGTCACCGTCAATGGCTTCTATTATTTTAATAATGGCTATTTGCATTTGTTTTGAATTAATATAAAAACCGCCAGTAGGGCCTTTGCTGCTTTTTATTACATTGGCTTTTACGAGTTTTTGCAACAATTTGCCTACAGTATGTTCACTGCCATTAATATCATCAGCAATTTCTTTGATACTAGCTTTATTATCTGTATCTATTTTAGAGGCTAAAAATACTACGGCTTTAATGGCAGTTTTACAAGTTACACTCAGCATTCTTTTATTTATTATTTTCTAGTACCAATGACTTTGGGAACAAGATATTATTTTCTAAGTGAATATGCAAATGAAGGTCTGTTTCAAATTCATGCAACATTCTATATAACAAACTATAACTAGCACAAGCATTAGATGGAAGAGTATAGTCATTTGATAAACTTCTAATTTCAGCTAAATATTCGCCAACTGCTTCATGCTCCATTTCCATCATATTAATTGGATTTTGTATCGTACCAAAATGTGATGCTTGTATAGGAGCAATTCCTTTCTCAGCTATTACTAATGCCTTTATGTAAGGGAATAAAATCTTTTCTTCTTTAATCATATGGGCACCTAATTCTGCATTGATTGCTTCTACTAATTCATATATTCTTTCTAATTCTGGATGCCTAGCTCCGTGAACACGATTTACTTTTTCGGCATAAATCCTAATATCTGGTAAAAACTTTCTTATATAACTATGGTGTGTATTTACAATATAATCAGCTAAAAAATCTAAACTCCATTCATTATAAGGGAGGGGCCTTGAAGCAGGGATTTGGTCAATTTTTTGTAATTCTTGTTCTACCCTTGCACTGTCAATGCCTTTTTCTGCGCAGGCTTCTTTTACTGTTTTTTTACCTCCACAGCAAAAGTCAAGTCCATTTTGTTTAAATATTTGTGCTTTTCGCAAATCCTTTGCTGCAATAGCTCCAAGTGTTTCTTCTTTATCTGTATCAAAATTTTTTGTGATTCTTACTTTCCACCATTCAGGCCCCTGTTCTAGATATTCCCATTTAAAAATATTTCCTCTTTCGCCTAGCATCTGATAATACAAAGGTTTTGGATCATGGTCATTATAAATGATTAAATTAAAACCCTGTTCGAGGTCATCGAATCGATTAAAAATGGTGGGGTGTTTTAATTTTGGTTCTAACAATGTAACGTTTAAGATATTCTCTGTAACAACTTGCATTTCTTAACAATTTAGGATACAAAGATAGGTTCTTTCAATTAAAAGTATTTAAATACTTTTAATTGAAAGAAAGTAATTAACATAGTTTCACCTAACTAATAGCTCGTATTTTAAATTGTAAATTGTTTGATTTGATGTTTTATTCTAGTTAATGCACCAATTTGGAAATGAAAATAAGGTTGATTCTCTGGATGGTAATTTTCGTAAAACGTTTTTACTCCATCTAAATTTGATCCTTCAAAATCAAATAATAAATTTTGCCCACTAAACTCCTGTAAAATCTTGTCTATTAATAAATGGTTAGCAGATAGTTTTCTGCCATAATTAGTGGTTGTATTCATCAGCAAATACAGCCTTCTATTGTCTTTTAGAAGCAATGCTGTTGCAAGTACATTTCCTGTTACATTGTTTTTTATAGTTCTTACAATACATTGTTGCTGTTCTTGGTATTTTAAACAAAGTATTTCGATATTCTTAAAGTCTGAAGCCTTAATGTGCTTAAATCGATTTCCATAATACAATTCGAATAATTCAATTGCATTGCTAAAATTGGTTTCATGTAAATAGGTGTAATTAATTTTTTCGGCTTTTTGTAAATTTTGCAAAAGGTCTTTAGAATACTTCGAAGCAATTGATTGGTATCCTTGTAATAATTGTATGGTATAATTATTTTTTTTAAGATAGTTGTGGGTACTAATTATTAATTCGTTTTTATAATTAAAAAGCAAGTCTCCAAAATTTGCAATTGAACGAATTGATTTGAATATTTCTTTTGAGCTTAATCCTTTAATATTTCCAATTAAACCTAATTGTTGAATAAAAGCAGGTGCATAGAAATAGGTTATTCCAAATTTCTTTCGCCATGGTAATGGCATGATTGCTTGATAATTACCAATTACAATTGCCGACCAATTTGAACATAAAGTATTTAAATAGTCATATTGCGAATAAATTAAACCTTCATTATTTTCTTCAACACAGTCATTCCATTTAATAGCATCAATTTTATGGGAAGGAATTATGTTAATAGGAATTTTCATGACACTTAATTATGTTATTTTCCTTTTCCAGATAATATAATTCGCAAGCTGTGAATCATAATTTTGAAATCTAAGAGTAGTGAAATGTTTTCTACATACATTAAGTCGTATTTCATTCTTTCTATCATTTCGGGTACTGTAGAAGCATATCCAAATTGAACCATGCCCCAAGAAGTTAATCCTGGTTTAACCCTTAGCAAATAACGATAATAGGGGGCTGTGATGATTATTTGATCTATATAAGCTCTTCTTTCTGGTCTAGGTCCTATAAAACTCATATTACCAATCAATATATTCCAAAGCTGTGGTAGTTCATCTAAGCGCCACTTGCGAATGAATTTACCCCATTTGGTTATTCGAAGATCGTTGTCAATTGAAAGCGCAGGTCCGTTGGGCTCTGCATCTGCAATCATGCTTCTGAATTTATAGATGGTAAACGATTTCCCTTTCAAGCCAATTCTTTCTTGGGAATATATAATGTTACCTGAAGAATCTAGCTTAATACGTATAGCAATTAGTAGCATTACAGGACTCAACACAATTAAATTGATTATTGAAAAAACTATATCAAATAATCGTTTGATATTTTGCTGCCAAAAGGGTAGTAGGTCTTTTTGTAAATTTATAAGTGTTGCTCCAAAAACATTATTTGTTCTAACAGATCCTGATAGAATATCTATCATATTAGGAGCAATTTTTATTGATACATCTTGCTCTATTAATAAATTGATTAATTGTTCTGCTTGATTGTTATGGGTTTTATCTAAGGCAATAATAACTTGGTCAATTTTATTATTATTAATTATTTGAATTATATTATTTATGCTACCTAAATATTTTATTTTTTTTGATAAGCCATTTTTAGCCTCATCATCGCTAGCTATAAATCCTATTGGTTTGAGCCCTAAGTATTTAAAATTTTTAATTAACTCTTTGTAAATGCCTTGAGCAATAATATTATTACCAACTATTAGGGTATTGAAAAATACTTTTCCTCCTATAATATTTCTTTTTGCATTTTCTAATAGTATTAATCGTCCAAAAAATAATAAAATGAATTGTATTATTAAGTAGGTAATCCATTCTATTTCATAAAGCGAAAAAAAACTAATGCTAATTAATAAAAGCACACCAACTATTGAGTTAATAGCAGAATCTGTTAATTCGTTTAACCTCGATTTCTGATAAATAGACTGTTGGTAGGCTCCTAACAATAAATGCCATAAAACCCAACCAATAGCTATAATAAAAGAACTTATTAGCAATGAAAAATAGGGGATAATAGAAAATGTAGTACCTAATGTATTAGGCTTAACGTTAATAGCATATAGTATATAAATCCAACAAGCAATGATTGAAAAAATACAATCACTAACTGCGTAATATTTGCTATTCTTACTATTGATTTGCATTACACAAGAATGCTTGTACTACTAATTTTTTCCAAAATTTGGTGTGCAACTTCCATTGCTAAAAAACCGTCTATTTCACTGACTACTGTTTGTGTATTATTAAGTATAGCCGATACAAATGATTCTAATTCTAATTTGATGGCATTCTCAGACTGAATTACTGGATTGGCAATTGCAATTGTTTTTTTACCTGTTTGAGTTTCTATATCAAATGAAAAAACATTGGTATCGTTAGGTTGCTTTAATTTGATAATTTCTGTTTTCTTTTCTAAAAAGTCAATACCTATATATGAGTTCGGTTGAAATAAACGCATTTTGCGCATTTTTTTCATGCTAATACGGCTACTAGTTAAGTTGGCTACGCATCCATTATTAAACTCAATTCTAACATTGGCAATATCTGGGGTATTGGTCATAACAGCTACCCCATTTGCCGATATGTTTTTCACATCGCTTTTTACTAAACTTAATATAATATCTATATCATGAATCATTAAGTCTAGTATTACACTAACTTCTGTACCTCTAGGATTAAACTGTGCTAAACGATGTACTTCAATAAACATCGGATTCACATTGAGGTCTTTAATGGCTAAAAATGCTGGATTAAATCTTTCAACATGGCCAACTTGCATTTTAATATTGGCCTCTTTAACCATATTTACTAAATCTCTGCCTTCTTTAATGGTATGGGCTAATGGCTTTTCTACAAATACATGCTTACCTTTTCTGATAGCTTGCATACAGATGCTGAAATGATGATCTGTAGGCGTTATTACATCAATAATATCGCAAGCATCCATCAATTTTTCTTCATCCATATAGCGTTTTAACCCATACTGCTCAGTTACTTGATTCGCATTGTCGTTATTAGGGTCAAAAAAACCTACAATTTTAACTCCATTAATTTCTTTCCAATTGTTTAGGTGAAATTTTCCTAAATGACCCACTCCAAATACCCCAACTCTAAGCATAGCATTTTATTTTCTAAGGATAAAGGTAGTTATTCAATCAAGCCAAAATTGAACTGTTGTGAACATGTGGAAAGTTTACATTTAACAATAATTAGACATTATCAACTAATTTATATAAATTTAATATAATATAAAAATATATGATAAATAATATTTTAAGATAAAACAAAATAATTAAAATCTAAATATTAGATATTATTTCTTAAAATTGGAATAATTCTATAAATTGCATTATCGAATATAATTAACATATTTAATTGACCTTATGTGTTAAACTATATCTGATTCATAAATATAACCCTACATGCAACAGAATAACCAACTGAAAATCTACATCCTAGAAGATGATCGTTGGTATGGTGCTATTCTAGAACACCATTTATCTAATAATCCCAATTACCAAGTTTTAAAGTTTGAAACAGAGCGTGATTTCTTTAATGCTATGTATGAAGTGCCCGATGTGGTAACATTAGACTATTCATTAAAAGAAATGGATGGTGGTCAAGTGCTTCAAAAAATCAAAGAAATTAGTCCTACAACGGAGGTGATTATTATATCTGGTCAACGAGATGTTGCAACAGCCGTACAATTATTAAAAGCAGGGTCATTCGATTATATTGTAAAGGATGATGATACCATTGAGCGCTTATTGAATGTGATGCTACATCTTCAAGAAATAAAGTACTTGCAAAAAGAAGTAGATTATCTTAAAATAGCCTTAAAAGACAAATTCAATTATGCAAATTCAATCATAGGCCAAAGTGATGCTATTTTTAAAGTACATTCTTTAATTGAAAAAGCATCTAAAACAAATATTACGGTAAGTGTAAATGGTCAATCTGGTACTGGTAAGGAAATGGTAGCAAAAGCAATTCACTATCATTCTAAAAGACACCAATATCCATTTATTACATTTAATGTTGCTTCATTTCCCTCAGATTTATTAGAAGCGGAATTGTTTGGGTATGAAAAAAATGCTTTTCCTGGTGCTATTGAAAAACGGATAGGGAAATTTGAACAAGCAAATAAAGGAACCTTATTTATAGAAGAAATTGCCGAGTTAGATCACTCTCTTCAAGCAAAATTACTTCGGGTACTTCAAGAAAGGGAAATAGTTCGTTTGGGTAGCACAAAAATAATTCCCATTGATGTTCGTATAATTGTTTCAACACAATTCAATTTATTAGAAGAAGTAAATGCCAAAAGATTTAGAGAAGATTTATATTATAGAATTCTAGGTTTAACAATTGAACTGCCACTATTGCAAAATAGAGGGAATGATATATTAATTTTAGCAAAATATTTTTCTGATATTTTTTGCTCGGAAAATAAAATTCCAACCAAGTCATTTTCGCCTGCTGCGTTTAAAAAATTACAAAACTATAGTTATCCTGGAAACGTAAGGGAATTAAAATCTATGGTTGAGCTAGCAGTAGTTATGTCTGATGCAACTGTTATAGAGGATAAGGATATTAATATTGAAATGACAACTAGTAATACTAGTACCTTATTGCAAACAGAGTCTACTTTACGCGAATATGAATTAAAAATAATTACACATTATATGGAGAAATATAATGATGATATTTTAACGGTTGCAAAAAAATTAGCAATAGGAAAATCAACAATTTATAGACTTATTCAAAATGGAGAATTAAAACAAAAATAAATACTTGCAGAAAATTAGTTTTGATATTGCCCAGTGGAATCGATTATTTCCGTACTTCTTTATACTTAATGAAGATATGGAGCTAGTTGCAGTGGGTGATGCACTCAGCAAACTAATGCCTAATGGTTTAAATAATAAGTATAGTAGCTTTTTTGAAATTCAGCATCCAACTATTGAAATAATTGATTTTAATAGTTTGCAAATTCAAAATCAAGAAAACTTTATTTTAAAAATACTTAATGAAGTTGGTAATGTTATACTTACGGGTCAATTTGAATTTCTAAAAGATACTAGTCAACTAATATTTCTAGGTGCCCCTGTGCAAGATTCTACTGAAGAATTATTAATAAATCAACCAACAATTTTTGGAAATCAGCAATTAGATAGTGGATTATTGCCAACTATAAATTCACAGGCAGAAAGTATTGCGGAAAAAATTAGACAGTCAGAAGAAAGGTGGAAATTTGCATTAGAAGGTTCTGGTGCAGGCATTTGGGAGTATAACTTTCAAACAGAAGCTTTGTTTTTTTCTGTTCAATATGAAAAAATGCTAGGTTATACAAAGGATGAATTAGAAAATAATTCAACTATTTGGCCAGCTATTATTCATCCAGACGATTTTGAATATTTTAAGCAATATGATTTAGAATATGAACAAGGTATTCGCACTAGTCATAAAAAAGAATACAGAATCAAACGTAAAGATGGTACCTATATTTGGGTTTTAGATAGAGGGATGTTAATTAGTAAAACAGATGATGGAAAGTCTTTAAGAATAATAGGTACGCATACCGATATTACCGAAAAGAAATTATCGGAAAATAAATTAGAAAATCAACGTCATTTTTACGAACAAGTTTTGAATCAAATTCCATCAGATATAGTGGTGTTTGATAAAGATCATAGGTATTTATTTATAAATCCAATTGCTATAAAGGACCCTGAGTTAAGAAAATGGATGATTGGAAAAAAAGACGAAGATTATTGTACATTCAGAAATAAACCGATACATATAGTAGAAGGGCGTAGAGGTATTTTTAATAAAGTACTTGCATCAAAAAAACTATATGCTTGGGAAGAAACCCTGCAGGGTTCCGAAAACGAACCCGAATATCATTTACGTAATATGTTTCCTGTATTAGATAGTAATGGAGATGTAGAAATGGTTATTGGCTATGGTGTTAATATTAGTGAACGTAAAAAAATCGAAGAAAAGATTCGTGTTAACGAAAAACGTTATAGAGATTTATTTAATTATAGTCAAGCATTGATTTGTACCCATGATAAAAATGGCATCATTCTTTCGGTAAATCCATCAATCTGTGAGGCCTTAGGTTATAGTAGGGATGAAATGGTTGGAAAATCTTTATTGCAATTTGTTCCAATACAGTTTGAGGAGTTTCAGCAAACAGATTATTACGATTTGCTTTGGGCAGAAGGAAAAAGGAGTGGTGTAATTCCTGCAATTCATAAAAATGGTAAAAAAATATTTTTATTATTTCAAAACTATTTAGTGGAAGAAACGGGCGAAGAGCCTTATGTGATTGGTTTTGCACAAGATATTACAGATAGAATTTATGCAGAAAAGGAATTACAAGTTGCAAAACTAAAAACTGAAGAAGTTTCAAGAGCCAAAGAGATTTTTTTGGCAAATATGAGTCATGAAATTAGAACTCCTATGAATGGTATTTTAGGAGTGGCAAATTTATTGTCAAAAACTATTATGAATAGCCAACAGAATAGTTATTTGAAACTAATAAAAGAATCTGCTAATAACTTATTACTAATTGTAAATGATGTTTTAGACATTGAAAAAATTGGGTCAGGAAAAATTGAGTTCGAACAAACCGCTTTTTTATTGTCAGAAAAATTACAAAACTCTATACAGGCATTTCAATATAAGGCAGAAGAGAAAGGCTTGCAACTCAATTTTGATTCTCGTTTAAATAAGCACTTAGTTTTAATTGGAGATTCGTATAGGCTTCACCAGATTTTAAATAATTTGTTGAATAATGCACTTAAGTTCACTTCAAAAGGAAGGGTACTGTTGCAAGTATATCAAATTAGTTCTGACGCTGATATACTAATGATAGGTTTTACAATTGAAGATACTGGTATAGGGATAGAGGAAAATAAATTAGTAACTGTTTTTGATCCATTTGTTCAAGCATCTTCAGATACTACACGAAAGTTTGGCGGAACAGGCTTAGGATTATCTATTTGTAAAAATTTAGTGGAAATGCAAGGTGGTAGCATTTCTGTTGAAAGTGTAATAAATCAAGGTACTAAATTCCATTTTCAAATACCATATAAACTTGGAAGTATAGATATGGTGGCATTAGAAGACAAACTTCCGGAAGATTATAGGCAACTTGGTAATAAGAAGATATTAATTGTTGAAGATGTAGAATTGAATTATTTTATTGCTTCTCAAATATTAGAGTCTTGGGGCATGGAAGTGGCCATTGCAATAAATGGTGTTGAGGCGGTTGAAATGGTTAAAAATAGTTATTTTGATTTAGTGCTAATGGATATTCATATGCCTGAGATGGATGGAATTGAGGCTACAAGTATTATTAGAAATTTAGAAGGAGAAAAATTCAATAAAATACCTATTATAGCACTCACTGCAAATGCATTAAAAGGAGACAATCATCGATTCTTTGAAGTAGGGATGAACGATTATATTACAAAGCCTTTTACAGAAGAAAAATTATATACAGTTATTAGTAAATTTTTACAGCCAACGCATAAGCCGATTTTTCAAAAAAAGGTTGATATGCAATTTGATAATAGTATAGAAATTATGGCATATACTAATACTTTAGATGAAGTGTTATTATACGATCTTACAATGGTTGAAGAGATTGGTAAAGACAATCCTATTTTTTTACCGAAAATGGTCTTCTTGTTTCTAGAACAAGTTTCTGAAGATCTAATGAATATGAATAATGCAACAGAAGCACAAGATTGGATTACTGTATCTAGATTAGCGCATAGAATGAAGCCATCTATAGAAGGGATGGGTATTTTTTCTTTAAGAGAAACAATAAAGTCTTTAGAAAATGACGCTAAAAATATTGATTCAATAGTGGAGTCAAATATAATTGCCTTGGTTGCAGAAACTACTATTGTTTTAGAAAAAGTTTTTGCGCAATTAAGTATTGCTTTTCCTGAAAAGCCTACTGATAATTAGTAGCCTAATTCCTACCTTAAAAAAACATTTCTAAGTTTTGAAGGTTTGTTAGTGTACTTGTATTTATTAAGGTTTCGGCACAAGCTGCAGCATGTGGTAATTCATATTTAAAGTAAAAATGCATTGTATGTATTTTTCCTTCATAGAAACTTTTTGAATTAGTTTTAAAATCTTCCGCTTCTATTTTTTCTTTCGCAACATTTGCCATTTTCAACCACTGCCAAGCAATAACTAAATAACTAGCCATTTCCATAAAAACTGTTGCATCAGATAAATATCTTTCAATTTCTCCTTTTATGGCATATTGGTTTAAGTGTAATAACACTTTTTTCATGTCATTTAATTCTTTAGAAAGACTATCTGCACTTGTTTTTAATTCAACATTTAATTTTGCTTTGTCGATAGTTTCATTAATTGCAGCTAATAATAATTGTAAAGCTTTGCCATTATTGATGGTTACTTTTCTTCCTAATAAGTCTAAAGATTGAATGCCAGTAGTTCCTTCATATAAAGACATGATTTTTAAATCTCTGTATAGTTGCTGTACTGGAAAATCTGTTGTAAACCCATATCCACCAAGTGTTTGAATGGCTAAACTGGCAGCCCTTGATCCTTGTTCGGATGGATAAGTTTTTACAATTGGAGTTAAAATCTCTAATAATAATAAATGGGTGTCTTTTTCTTCACCTTCAGATGCATGTACAAGGTCATATAATTTGTTACACTCCATTGCCAATGATAAGGAGCCTTCTGCAATGGCTTTTTGTGTTTGTAACATGCGTTGCACATCGGCATGATTTATAATTAATGTAGGCGGTTTGCTAGGATCTTTTTCTCCAGCTGTTCTGCCTTGAGGTCTTTCCATGCAATATTGTAATGATGCTTGATAGGCAGCCATGGCTACTGATGCGGCACATTGACCTACACTAATTCTTGCTCCATTCATCATTTGGAACATATAGGTAAGCCCTTTGTTGGGCTCTCCAACTAAAAAGCCCCTGCAGTCATCATTGTCACCAAAAGATAAATGGGTTGTAGCATATACTCTTTGCCCCATTTTCTGAAAATCTCCTGCACAATACACATCATTGTAACGCATGCTGCCATCTACTTCTGGGGTATATTTAGGAATGATAAAAAGTGAAATTCCTTTTACGCCAACAGGTGCACCTTCTATTCTAGCAAGTGTTAAGTGAACAAAATTATCAACGCCATCGTGTTGTCCTCCAGAGATAAATATTTTTTGTCCTTTTATTTTATAATAGCCCTGGTTTGTTTCTGTTGCAGAAGTTACAATATCAGACAAAGAACTACCCGCTTGTGGTTCAGTCAACGCCATAGTACCTTGCCAACGTCCTTCATAAATAGGAGGAACATAAGTTGCTATTTGTTCGGCATTGCCAAAACTAGTAATTAAGTCTGCAGAACCAGTAGATAAGCCTAAGTATCCTTGTGTGCTATTATTAGCTGCTTGAAAAATATGATGTGCGCTATTAAAAATCATTTCAGGTAACTGCATGCCACCGTGTTCAAATTTAGCAGCACCACCTATCCAATTTTGTTCAGCAGCTAGTTGGATAATTCTTTTTATTTGTGGATGAGTTCTTACACCCCCTTTGCCATCGTAGGTTGCAGGTGTTTGATCCATTTCCTTAAAATAAGGAAACATTTCTTGGTCAGCTAAAAGTTTGGCGGATTCTATAATCATCCAAGCCTGTTCATTGTCTAAATGTTTATAGCGGTCGTAATTAAAAAGAATTTCTATTGGATGTACTTCAAAAACTAGGTATTTAAGAAATTCCATGCTAGTGTAACGTGCCATAAAGTTTGTTTAAGTCTTTCTAAGATACGTTAAAATATTAGACTAATAATTTCAGCAACAAATGCAGGTTTTTCTTGGTCTTTAATTTCAATGGTACAATTAAAGAACAATTTAATACCACCATTCGCTTGTTCTTCAACATTGGCAATAGTGGCGTGCATCCTTATATCAGATCCAGACATAACTGGATTAATGAATCTCGCTTTATTAATACCATAATTTACAAATGAAATTAGGTTTTCAATATTAATTAGTTGATATAAAAATTGTGAAGCCAAAGACATGGTTAAATAGCCATGAGCAATTGTTTTTCCATTAGGTAAATTAGTTTTTGCTTTTTCTACATCTATATGAATCCATTGGTTATCAAATGTTGCTTTGGCAAAATCATTAATCATTTCTTGGGTAACTGTTAGCCATTCTGTTGTACCTAAAACAAAACCGATTTTTTCTTTCAAGACTTGCTTGCTTTGAAATACAATGGGTAACTGTGGTTGACTAGAGGTACTATTATTATTTGTTTCCATTTGAATGTTTTATAAATCAGTTCTGTTTTATACCAATTACTAGATAAAATTGGTATTTTCTTGCTAATAAATTGATTATTTTATTACATTTCTATTACATTTCTATTATATTTTAATCTGTTTCAAATTCTATGGCAGATTTTTATTAATTTCACAAATGTTTAAATAGATACTATTATAAAATAATAGTTGTTGACAGAAACAGCGCAAAGATAATAAACCCCTAATATGCCAACTGCTGAACACAGATCAATTAAAATAGTAATTGTTGAGGATGATAAATTCATGCAGTCAATCCTACAAAAATATTTTGCCAATTCATTTTCAGTTGAAGTGTTTTCAGATGGTTTCCATGTACTATCATACTTACAAGAAGGTAATATTCCAGATTTAATTGTTACAGATTTAAATACACCTAATTTGGGTGGCTTAGCATTGATTAAACAAATCAAAGCCAGTGATTTTTTTAGTTCTATTCCAATTGTGGTACTTTCTGGCGAGGAAAGTTCTGAAATGATAGTGACTTGTTTAGATGCTGGGGCAGATGATTTTGTAGTTAAGCCATTTAATCCTAAAGAATTAGAGGCAAGAATTAAAGTAGTTTTAAGAAGAACGGGAAATTTTTTGTGAGAATAATATTATGAGCCATTTTGTTGAATCAGCCCCTTTAAACAATCCAATTATTGCATTAATCAATTGTAATGATTCAATTGTTAATGCATTAAATACTGGCACTTTTGGGAATAGGAATTTAATACGCTTTAATAATGCTGTTGACTTATTAGAATCATGGGAAAGTAGAACTTTAAATATTGTAGGAATCATTAGTTATACCGAAGTAATTGCACCAAATGGGGTTTCCATTTTACAAGCATTAATAAAGAAAAAAAACATTCAAATTCCATTCTTTATAATTTGTCATAAACTAAATGATAAAATTGTTCGTATTGCATTGCAAGCAGGCGTTTCAGAGGTTTTTCAGATGCCAATTAATATTACAAAATTAGAAACTAGAATAAATTTTATTATTGATCATTGGGAGTTGCTCAGAAACAAATCAGTTGAAGTAAGAATTGACATGCCACCCTATAAAACAGCATTTGGGAAAAGGCTATTTGATATTGTATTTTCAGCAATCGCACTTGTTTTATTAGCCCCTGTTTTTATCATTGTAACTATTTGTATACAATTAGAACAAAGAGGTCCTGTATTCTATTATGCTTTGCGTGTTGGAAGGGGATATCATATATTTAAATTTTACAAGTTTCGATCAATGTATTCCGATGCAGATAAGCGTTTAGGCGAATTCATGCATTTGAACCAATATTCAAAATCCACCATTAGTTCAGCTAGCCAACAAGATTGGACTGTTGATGAACTTTGTCAAGATTGTAGATCTGCTGGAATTGGCTGTCAGTTTCCTATTTATTCAGATACACTACATATTTGCGAAAAGGAATATTTAAGTATAAGCAAACTAGAAGGAGAAGCTACTTTTATAAAAATACACAATGATCCAAGAATGACTAAGGTGGGCAAGTTCATTCGCAAAACAAGTATTGATGAATTACCCCAATTATGGAATGTATTAATGGGAGATATGAGTATTGTAGGAAATAGACCATTACCATTATATGAAGCCGAAAAATTAACCACCGATAAATATGCCCTTCGATTTATAGCACCTGCTGGTATTACTGGTTTATGGCAGGTAGAAAAGAGAGGTAAAAGTAAAATGTCGGAAAAAGAGCGTTTAATGCTGGATAATATTTATGCTAAAAAGAACAGTTTCTTTAGCGATATCATGCTAATTATTAGAACAATACCAGCAATTTTTCAAAAAGCGGATGTTTAGAGCCATATTTCCATCTATTGCTTTTGCTTAATTTCAAGCAATTATCTACACTATTTTTAGATCACATCAAAAGATTATTTTATATAGGGGGATTTGATGTTAATAAAACACTTGCTAGCTTCTCAATTAACATTAGTTAAAGTACTAATTTTAGTTACTTAATCCCTAATTACCCCTATTATGCTGTTATTGAATAAAAGTTTTAATGCTTCAATTATTCGATTCCATATGAACTTACCCCATAAGCTATTGCTTTTATTTTTGCTCTTTTTTTCTGCTTTTAATTTACACGCACAAGAGTCAATGATGCAGGATGTGTCAAATACTTATTTAGCAAAATTGATAGACACAGCAACAAAGTATTACCCTCAAGTAAAAGTGCTACAACGAAAGCTGAATATTTCCGAAATTAATCTGAGAAAAAACAAACTTTCTTGGTACGATGTTTTATCTGTATCTGCTTATTATAGTCCTACAAATTCGTCTAATATAAATCTGCCAAACTTAACAGGTTTTCAAGTAGGATTAAATATAAATATTGCTGCTTTAATTCAAAAACCGTTTTTAATTAAAGCAGCCAAAGAAGACGTTGAAATTTCTAAATTAGGTCAAGAAGAGTATGCAATTTTATTAGCCGCAGATGTAAAAACGCGTTATATAAAATATGTTCAATCTGCCACAATTTTACGCATTCAATCTGGTATTGCTATAGAGGCAGAATCGGTATTAAAAGATATTCGATACAAATTCGAAAAAGGCGAAACTATTTTTGAAAATTATTCAAAAGCATTGGTATTCATGTCTGATAATAAAAAATCAGTTATTGATGCTGAAAGTAATTTTTTAGTTGCAAAAACTAATTTAGAAACAATCATTGGCAAAAAATTATCTGAGATTCAATAATGGAAGTATCAAAATATATCAACGTATTAAAAAAGAATAAATGGGTATTAATTGGGGTGCCTTTTATTGTATTATTAGTTACACTTGTTTTCGTTTGTAGTTTGCCAGAATCATATCCTGCGCATGTTAGAATGTCTACAGGTTTAGTTGATAGGTCTCAGCAAGTACTAGCAAATGATGGTTTTCAAGAAGGGAAGGTGAATAGTGAATTTAGCAACTTGATAGAAATGATGCGCTTAGAGAAAGTGTATGATCAAGTATCTTATAAATTAATTCTTCATGATTTAATTGATTCTGTGCCTTTTCATAAGCCAAGTGGTTTAATGCTTGATTTAAATAAAAGTGCTAAAGCACATGCAATTGAAGTGTATCAAACCCATTATACGAATAGAACGCCACTTTCCTCGTACGATTCAGATGAAGATGGTTTAAGGCGTTTGATTATTAGTATGGGCTACGATAAAATTGCTTTAGATAAAAAAGTGAAAGTAGTAAGGCCAAACAATAGTGATTTTATTGATATAAATTATGAATCCCCTAATGCGTATCTCTCGGCTTTTGTTGTAAATACACTCAGCCAAGAATTCATAGCATATTACACAGAATTTATTAGGAATAACCAGATTAGAACAGTTAATTTTTTAGATACTGTTTTGATTCAGAAAGAATCCGAAATGAATCGATTGAAATCTTTGTTAAAAGGATATAAGATTGAAAATCGTGTATTAAATCTGGCCGAACAAGCAAAAAGTTTGTATAATCAGTTGGCTGATTTCGAAACTAAAAAACAAATGGCTGAAAAAGATGTGGTTGCCTTAAATGGAGCCATTCAGGGAATAAATGACAAATTCAATCCTTCAGAACAGAAATATATTGAAAATTCAATGGTACCTATCAATTTACAAATTGCAGCTACCAAAGATTACATCATGCAACTCTCAGACGAGTATATAAAAAGTAATTATAGTAATCAAGTAAAGATAAAATTAGACTCTGCAAGAAAGGCCGTGGCAATGCAAATTCAACAGTCTGTTGACAAATATTTAGTGAATCCTTTAACAGCTAAAGAGAGTTTGGTGATGCAGAAGATTCAGTTAGAAATGAATAGGGATATTGCTAAGTATAGTATAGTTAGTTTATCTGATGAGTTAGTATCACTGAATAATAAGTTTGATTTATTAGTGCCACATGAAGCCGTAATTCAAAACTATGAAGGCGCCATTGATGTTGCAACTAAAGAATACTTAGAAGCACAAAGCCGATTTAATCGATCGAGTATGGAATCTAATTTGTCTATTTCGCTACGTCAAATTGAAAAAGGTGTGCCAGGTTTGGCTGTGCCATCAAAGAAATTACTTATTGTTGTTCTTTCTTTTTTAGCGAGTATTGTTTTGTGTTTAGTTGGGTTATTTATTGTGTTTTATATAGATGACGCAATTGTATCAGCCAAAGATTTATCTGAGCATACCGAAGTGCCTGTGCTAGGCTATATTCCATTGCTAACTAGTTCTGTGATAAAAATGAATCAATTATGGGATAAACCTTTTGATGAAAACATACAATTACAAACCTATAAAGAAATGTTGCGTTCGGCACGATATGAGATAGAATCTGAAATGGGTAAAGCAAAGGTGTTACTTGTAAATAGTTTGTGTAATACTGAAGGCAAATCATTTTTTACACTGAGTTTAGCATTCGCTTTTTTAATGGTTCGCAAAAGAGTATTGTTAATTGACGGAAATTTTGCTAACCCAACTATTACAGAATCTACAGGAACGGAATTGAATTTAGAATCTTATTTAAGTGGAGAAACCAGTTTGCCAAGTTATAGACCCATCACTCAAATAATGGTTTTTGGTAATAACGGTGGGGATACTAGTTTGTTTGAAATTAGCGATCCCGAAAATATTCAATCGAAAATAAATGCATTAAAAAATGATTTTGATATTATCATTATAGATGCGCCTGGTTTATCTCAAAAAAATAAGTCAAAAGAATGGATGGCTTATGCAGAGAAAGTGGTAACTATTTTTGAATCTGGTAAAAAAATATCTTACAAAAAGAATCAAAATGTATTGTATTTGAAAGGCCTTGAGACTAAATTTATTGGTTGGATTCTAAATAAAGATGAAAACGAAAAATTGGTTAAGCCTAAAAAACAAGCAAAAAAATCTGCGCTTTCTACAAATATTGAATTACAATGGGCCTAAACCTATTTCAGAATTCATGGGTGTTTATTCAATTGTTAGTTGGGTACAATTTAGTATTCCCTTTATTGCTATTATTGCTGTATGTTGTGTTTAAAAAGAAGCTAATTGGAGTTGTTGATTCTCAAGGAGATTATGCTATTATTATAACTGCCTTTGAACAAACACATACTTTGAAAGCGGTTGTTGATTCAATTTTGCAATTAAAGTATACAAATTATTTAATTTATATTGTTGCAGACAACTGCGATATTAGTGAATTGAATTTTAATAATGAAAAGGTTATTTTACTCCGACCTGAAAATGTTTTAGCAAGTAATACAAGGTCTCATTTTTTTGCGATTGAACATTTTAAAAGACCACATAATCGATTAACAATTATTGATAGTGATAATATTGTGACAGTTGATTATTTAGATCAATTAAATGTTTTTTTTAATGCTGGTTTTTCTGCAGTACAAGGTGTTCGGAATCCCAAAAATCTAAATAATACACTTGCCTGTTTAGATGCTGCTAGAGATATCTATTACCATTTTTATGATGGACTTTTATTGTTTGGGGTAGGGTCTTCAGCAACATTGGCAGGTTCTGGAATGGCATTTACAACGGAGCTTTATACTACATGTTTATTGCAATTGTCAATTGAAGGGGCTGGTTTTGATAAAGTTTTACAGAATGAAATTGTAAAAAGAGGCTACAGAATTGCTTATGCTCCTAATGCTGAAGTGCTCGATGAAAAAACGGCAAATTCAGACCAACTGGTAAAACAAAGAGCCAGATGGATTAATACCTGGTTCCGCTATTTTAAGTTTGGTTTTGGAATGGTGTTTAATGGATTGATACAATTTAATTGGAATAAATTTTTGTTCGGCTGGGTACTGCTCAGACCACCACTTTTTATATTTTTAGCAATGTCTATTTGTTGTTTGACAATTGATGTATTTGTTTTTCCAGCCCTAATTCCATATTGGCTAATTGCTTTTGCTTTGTTTTTAATTGGTTTTATAATTGCTTTATTGTTGTCAAAAACAGATAAACGTATATATCGTTCCTTATGGGGAATTCCTTATTTTATCTTTCATCAATTACTATCACTATTAAAAGTAAATAAGGCAAATGCACTTTCAATAGCTACAAAACATTCGGTTCCAACATCAAATATTGGCCATGCGGATTAATCCAAATACACAATATCATCAAAAAAGAGAAAAAGAGGCTAATCAATTGCAGCAAAAGTATTTGATGAAAATTGTTATTTTAATAGTTCTTAGTATTGAAATTTATTTTTTTATAAAAATGCTTATCTAATAAGTGGACGATTTTACAATACATATCAAACCTAAAAAGGCTTCAGGCAATAAAAATCTACTATTAAGTAGTTTTGTTAATTGGCTGCCTAAAAAATTAATTGGCCAACTTTTTTTAGCACTATTTTTATTATTCTTAGGAATTGGTTTCACATTGGGAATAGTTAAATATGGTTGGGAAATGGGTGTATTAATGCTTTTAACTATAATAGCCATACCCGTTATTTATTTTTTAATAGTGAGTCCTCAATTTGGTATTTTAACATACCTCAGTTTAGCCTATACCATTATGTGGTTTGCTAAGTTTACCAATGATTTCCCTGTAGGCACAATTATGGATGGCATGTTGGTTTTTTTTATACTTGGATTTTTTATCAAACAAAAAACAAACAAATCTTGGATTGTTTTTAAAAATCCAATAACCGTGGTTGTTTCAATATGGATTTTATATAATATAGGAGAAGGAATGAATCCTGTTGCTGATTCTGTAATGGCTTGGTTGTATACTGTTAGAACAGTGGCAATTATAGCATTAATGTATTTTATTTTTTTATACCATATCCGCACAAAAAACTTTTTAAAATCTATTTTCAAATGGTGGATTTTCGCTTCATTATTAAATGCGATTTATGCATTAAAACAAGAGTATATTGGTTTCTTTTATTTTGAGCAACATTATTTAGAATTAAATCCTAAAATGGCTGCACTTTTATTCCAAGGAGGACATTGGCGAAAATTTTCTATCAATCCCGATCCTGTAACATTTGCATTTAATATGGTAATGGCTAGCTTATTGTGTATTGCATTAATGACTGGTCCTTTAAAAGCATATAGAAAAATAATACTTGGAATTTTGGCATTATTGTTTTTTTACGTAATGCTTTTTTCAGGAACAAGGTCTGCATATCCTTTAATACCTGCTGCACTTTTTTTATTGACTATATTAAAGTTTAATAAACAAGTATTTGCTTATGCAGGTATTGGATTACTACTGATTGGCTTTTTAATAGTTGTACCATCAAGTAATGGCACAATCTTAAGATTTCAGTCTGCGTTCAGGCCCAATAATGACCCATCTTATTTGGTACGTTTAGCGAATCAAGCAAGAATTAAACCTTATATATATACTCATCCTTTTGGGGGTGGATTAGGTGCTACCGGGACCTGGGGTCAAAAATTTTCTCCAAATTCTTATTTGGCTAATTTTCCTCCAGATAGCGGCTATGTTCGTGTAGCTGTTGAACTAGGATGGGTAGGGTTGGTTGTTTTTTGTATAATGATATTTGTAATTTTACAATATGGCATTAGAACTTATTTTAAAATTCGAGACCCTGAATTAAAGTCATACGCATTAGCAATGTTGCTAATTGTATTTGCTTGGAATATTGCTAATTATCCTCAAGAAGCATTGGTACAATACCCTTCTAATGTGTTATTCTTTTTAGCAATTGCCATTATACCTGCCATCTATAAAATTGATCAACAGCAAAATTTATCAATAGATGCAAAACGCTGATCGACTATTTGGCCAAGATATTGTTATAGTTGGTCAACAGCCTTGGGATACTACAATTGGAAGTAATTGTAAAAATATTGCATTAGAATGGAGTAAATACAATCGAGTATTGTATGTAAATACAGCTCTTGATCGTATTAGTACATATACTCAAAAAAATGATTTAAAAATTAAGCGAAGACTTGCAGTTATTCGGGGCGAACAAAAAGGTCTTGTTACTATCCAAGATAATTTATGGAATCTTTATCCTAATGAATTAATTGAATCTATTAATTGGATACCAAATCAATTTGTTTTTGAGTATTTAAATAAAATTAATAATAAAAAATTTGCAAGATCTATTCAACAAGCAATAGATGAATTAGGTTTTACTAATATTATATTGTTTAATGACAATGATATGTTTCGCTCTTATCATTTAAAAGACTTGTTACAACCATTAGTTAGTATTTATTATTCGCGCGATTTTATGTTGGCAGTTGATTACTGGAAAAAACATGGCTTAAAAATGGAGCCAGAATTAATAGCCAAATCTAATATTTGTGTTGCAAATTCTACCTATCTAGCAAAGTATTGTAAAAAATATAATTCTAATTCTTTTGATATAGGACAAGGTTGTGAATTGGAATCTTTTTCAAATGCTAATACGCTTCAAAAGCCAGCAGACATGCTTTGTATTCCTTCACCTATAATCGGGTATGTGGGTGCATTGCAAAGTATTCGTTTAGATTTACAAGTACTAACGCATATAGCATTATCTAAACCCGATTGGAGTATTGTGCTTGTAGGACCCGAAGACACTGTTTTCGCTAATAGTACTTTACATCAATTAAAGAATGTTTATTTTATTGGCGCTAAAGATCCTGCTGATTTACCTGCATACATTAACTCCTTTGATGTTTGTATTAATCCGCAATTGGTTAACCAAGTTACCATAGGAAATTATCCAAGAAAGATTGATGAGTATTTGGCAGTAGGGAAACCTGTTGTTGCAACTAAAACAGATGCGATGGCAATATTTAGTAATTATTGCTTTTTGACAGAATCGAAAGAAGAGTATGTTGAAAAAATTCAAGAAGCAATTGATACTGACTCTAAACTGTTAAGAGCGAAAAGAAAATCTTTTGCGGCAACACATACTTGGGAAAATAGTGTAAAGGCTATTGATCAATTCATTCTTAATTATATTAGCAACTAAATTTTTAGATACCTCAAATTACATTATTTGAATTTTGTTTCAATCATAACAGTTAATTTTAATCATTGTCATGTTACAGAAGCGTTTCTGGAAGCATTCTATCGTACCAATAATTATTTGCAATTTGAAATAATTGTTGTTGATAATGGTAGTTTAATAAATCCTATACCTGAATGGGAGGTCAAGTATCCATCTGTTCAATTTATACGCTCTGAAATAAATCTTGGTTTTGCTGCTGGTAATAATTTAGGAATTGCAAAAGGCAAAGGCGACTATTTCTTTTTAGTTAACAATGATACTGAGTTCACACCAGGATTAATACAATCATTGGTAGATACATTAGAAGCGAATCCAAAAACAGCAATGGTATCACCAAAGATTCGCTATTTTCAAGACAAATCAATTCTACAATATGCAGGATATTCTGAAATGAATTATTATACAGCTAGAAATATTTGTATAGGACAATTTGAAAAGGATCTTGGACAATATGATACAGGTAGTCAAATAACAGGATTTGGTCATGGTGCAGCAATGATGGTAACGAAAATGGCAATTGAATCTGTTGGGCTAATGCGAGAAAATTATTTTTTATATTTTGAGGAATTAGACTGGGCCGCAAGAATGAAAAAACAAGGATTTGATATAAGAATCAATTTACATGCGCTTATTTACCACAAAGAATCCATTTCTGTAGGAGCGAATAGTGCATTGAAAGCCTATTTTATGAATCGAAATCGTATTTTATTTATCAGACAAAATGCAACCATTGTACAATTAGTATTTTTTTATTTTCATTTTGTTTTTCTTGTAATGCCTAGAAATATATTTACTTATGTAAAGAATGGGAATGCCAACTTTATTTTTGTTTTATTTCGGGCATTCATATGGAATCTTACTCATGAAAAAAATAGCCAAGATTTAGGTTTTAAATTATAAGATATGCAATCAATATTTTGGATAGGTCTTTTTATAATATTTTATACTTATCTAGGGTATGCAATCTTGCTATTTGTAATAGTTAAAATTTTAAGATTATTTCGTTCAAAAAGTAATCCAACAGTAACATACGAATTGCCAACAGTTACACTAATTGTAGCCGCGTATAATGAGGCTTATTGTATTGAGGAAAAAATTTCCAATACATTAGCATTAACTTATCCCAAAAATAAATTAACCATTGTTTTTGTAACAGATGGGTCTTCCGATGAAACGCCTGAAATTGTTGCTAAATATCCAACTATTCAATTGTTACACCAGCCAGAAAGAAATGGAAAAATTGTAGCAGTGCATCGTGCCATGCAAACTGTAAGTAGTGAGATAACTGTTTTTACTGATGCCAATACTTTATTAAATGAATCTGCATTAGAAAAAATTTGTCAACACTATCAAGATCCTAAAGTAGGAGCTGTTGCTGGAGAAAAAAGAGTTGAAATAGATAATAGTGGTGATGCTACTGCAGGAGAAGGTTTTTATTGGAAATACGAATCAAAACTTAAAGCCTGGGACTCAGAACTTAATACGGTTGTTGGTGCAGCTGGGGAACTTTTTAGCATTAAAACTGCTTTATATATACCGGTTCCTTCTGATACAATTTTAGATGATTTTATGATTTCTATGTTAATTGCTAAAAATGGATATCGCATTATTTATGAGCCAGAAGCATTCGCATTAGAAACTGCATCTGCTAATACCAAAGAAGAACTAAAACGAAAAATTCGCATTGCCGCCGGTGGTATACAGTCATTCCTTAGGCTCACTAGTCTTTTAAACCCTTTTAAATACCCTGTATTAAGCTTTCAGTACCTAAGTCATAGGATTTTACGTTGGACAATTGCACCGGTTTTAATGGTATTTGTATTCGTTTTAAATTGGTTTCTAATTTTTAGCAATCATAATTCAGGTATGTTTGTTTTGTTACTAGTTGCTCAAAACTTATTTTATGCTTTAGCACTACTAGGATGGATTTTACAATCTAAATCTATCAAACTCAAACTATTTTTCATACCGTACTATTTTTGCATGATGAATTATGCCATACTTGCTGGTATACATCGATACTTCTTTGCTAGTCAATCTGTATTATGGGAGAAGGCGAAGCGTAAATGAGTTCAATTTCCCTATTCTAATGGCAATTTGATATATTCGTTGCGTAAAATCGATTCATTTATTTAGATACAAATTTCATGAAAAAAGCATTGATAACTGGTATAACTGGTCAAGATGGGGCCTATTTAGCTGATTTATTATTAAAAAAAGGCTATGAAGTACATGGAATTAAAAGAAGAAGTTCTTTACTAAATACAAGTAGAATTGACCATATTTATGAAGACCCACATATACCAAATCCTCATTTCATATTGCATTATGGCGATTTAACTGATTCCTCGAATCTTGTAGGGATTATTCAACAAGTTCAGCCAGACGAAATTTATAACCTCGCTGCCATGAGTCATGTGCAAGTAAGTTTTGAAATGCCCGAGTATACAGCAAATGCAGATGGTATTGGCACGCTTAGAGTTTTAGAAGCACTGCGTTTATTGGGGTTAACTAAAAAAACAAAAGTATATCAAGCATCTACTTCAGAATTATATGGGTTGGTACAAGCAGTTCCTCAATCCGAAACCACGCCATTTTACCCAAGGTCGCCATATGCTGTAGCAAAATTATATGCATATTGGATTACGGTAAATTATAGAGAAGCATACGGCATGTTTGCTTGTAATGGTATTTTATTCAACCATGAATCTCCTTTGCGTGGTGAAACATTTGTAACTCGTAAAATAACTCGTGCAGTTGCAAAAATTGCCCTTGGTTTGCAAGAAACAGTTTACTTAGGAAACCTAGATTCTAAGCGCGATTGGGGACATGCAAAAGATTATGTAGAAGCTATGTGGTTAATGTTACAACAAGAACAGCCAGAAGATTTTGTTATAGCAACTGGTATCACAACACAAATTCGCGATTTTGTTAAAATGGCATTTGCAGAAATTGGTGTTGAATTGCAATTTAATGGCATTGGTGAAAACGAAGTAGGTATTGTTATTGCTTCAACAACAAAATACCCAGTTAAAATAGGTCAAGTTGTAGTAAAAGTTGATCCAAAATATTATCGTCCAACAGAAGTTGATTTATTAATTGGTGATCCAAGAAAGGCTGCAGAAAAATTAGGATGGAAACCAAAACATACACTAGCAGATCTAGTAAAAGAAATGGTAGCTAGTGATGTGCAAATTTTCGAAAAAGAATTATTTTTAAAATCTAGTGGGTTTGATGTAAAAAATGAATTTGAATAAGATGGAGCAATTGGCTAAAATATATATTGCAGGTCATAATGGAATGGTTGGTAGTGCCATCATGCGCCAATTAGTTGCAATGGGCTATACAAATATTGTATCTAAAAATTCTGCTCAACTTGATTTGCGTAACCAACAAGCAGTGACATCATTTTTTGAAACAGAACAGCCCGAATATGTTTTTTTAGCTGCTGGTAAAGTTGGAGGCATAGTAGCGAACAATACCTATAGAGCAGATTTTGTTTATGATAATATAATGATTGAAGCGAATATCATTCATGCGGCTTATGTAAATAAAGTAAAAAAATTATTGTTTTTAGGATCATCTTGTATTTATCCAAAAATGGCACCACAACCATTAAAGGAAGATTATTTATTATCGGGTTATTTAGAGCAAACCAATCAGCCTTATGCCATTGCAAAGATTGCTGGTATTGAAATGTGTGATGCTTACAGGAATCAATATGGGTGTAATTTTATTTCTGTAATGCCAACTAATTTATATGGGCCAAATGATCATTATGATCTAGAGAAATCGCATGTATTACCTGCTATGTTGCGTAAGTTTATTGAGGGAAAAAATAGATTAGATCCAAATATAGTGTTATGGGGGTCAGGCTCTCCTAAAAGAGAGTTTTTACACGTAAATGATTTAGCAGATGCCTGTTTATTTTTGATGGAAAATTATCACGAAGCAGGATTGGTAAATGTAGGAGTAGGCAATGATATTAGTATTAAAGAACTTGCCAATTTAGTAAAATCAATTGTTGGTTTTGAAGGTGAAATTATTTGGGATACCAGTCGGCCAGACGGTACGCCAAGAAAGCTAATGGATGTAACCAAGCTTACTAATTTAGGTTGGAAAGCTGCTATTGATTTACCACAAGGAATAGAATTAGTATACCAACAAATTAAAGATAATTTCTAACCAATAGTTCTATCAACCCAATGCCTTTAAAGCCTAGCAAATGAATGTAAAGATTGGTATAATAGGTTTGGGTTATGTTGGACTTCCTTTGGCGCAACTATTTGCAGAAAAATATGCAGTAGTTGGTTTTGATATTGATTCAGCAAAAATAGATTTATTGAATCAAGGTATTGATACCAATAACCAGCAATCCTTTGCTAGTGCAGCTTTGAGTAATTTGCAATTTTCAAATAATTCAATTGCATTAAAAAACTGTACTCATTTAATTGTAACAATCCCTACAGATATTGATGCGCAAAATTTACCTGATTTAATGCCTTTGCAGACTGCTTCGCAATTGATTGGCGAGGTTTTGCAGCAGGGTATGACAGTGGTTTTTGAAAGTACTGTTTATCCAGGATTAACAGAAGAGATTTGCATACCTATAATAGAAAAATTTAGTGGACTTGTTTGGAAGAAAGATTTTTTTGTAGGCTATTCACCTGAACGCATCAATCCTGGTGAATCAAACAGACCATTATCATCCATTTTAAAAATAGTATCGGCAGATACGCCAGAAACATTGGCTAATTTGGTTGAATTATATAGTTCTGTTATAACTGCTGGTATTTATCAAGCCCCATCTATTCGTATAGCCGAAGCCGCAAAAGTTATAGAGAATGCACAAAGAGATTTGAATATTGCATTTATGAATGAGTTGGCGCTAATTTTTGATTTGATGCAATTAGACACCCGAGAAGTGTTAAAAGCCGCAGCAACTAAATGGAATTTTTTACCCTTTGAGCCAGGATTAGTTGGTGGACATTGTATAGGAGTAGACCCATATTATTTAACTTATAAAGCAGAGCAACTAGGTTATACACCCAAGGTCATTCACTCAGGAAGGGATTTGAATAATCAAATAGGCCCTTTTATTGCAGAGAAGGTTGTTAAAACCTTTATTATCCAAGAAAAAAACATTGCCAAATCTAGGGTGCTTGTGTTGGGATGTACTTTCAAAGAGAACGTAAATGATAGTAGGAATTCTAAAGTGTTTGATATTGTTGATACGCTATCATCTTATTTAATACAAGTTGATATTCTAGACCCAATGGTTGCCAATAATACAACGCTTCCTTGTGCTGCTAGATTAATGCAAGAATTAGAGCCTGAGGTTTTATATGATGCTATTATTCTTGCTGTTAAGCATGATTCTTTCAAATTATTACCTCTAACTACATTAAAAGCAATTTCTGCATCTGGAGATTTGAATTTATTTGATGCAAAAGCATTTTATGACAAACCAGAAGCAATAAAAATTTCCAAACATTATTGGCGCTTGTAGTGCATTTTAGCATAATTACTATGTTTTTGTAGTATAACTACTATACTTTTCCCCGTTTTTTAGTTAGCACTCATATATTTTATTTTTTGCAAATGATATACTAGTAAAGGCTTCTGTAAAACAGTGTTTAGACGTTTAATAATATTTTAGTAAAATTTTACTAAAATTAAATAGTACTAATAGTCATTCTTGTGGTAGAAATATGGTAATTCTACTACAAAATAGGTTTGATCTTCTGCATTAGATTTGTTTAAAATCGTTTATATGGAATTCTTTTCAATACCCGTGCAAACAGAATGTAAGGGAAAGAAAATAACAGGCACATTAAGGGGTACTTTAGTATATTGGGAGTTTGAGTCATATTCTAAATCATTTGTTGAGTGCTTCCCTAACCATCTTTTTACAAGTAGAACAACGCTTACAGACAAGTCTGAGGCAACAGAATCTTTAGTTGAAGCCTTACTTACTGCTTTTGACCAATGTATAGTACCAATTTTAGCCTAATTACCTTTAATTTTAATTTTTTAGTAAGCTTTCAAACGTATTTGTTTTTTTCTTGTTAGATTGCGTAAGATTAAGCGATTAAAAAATTTATTTTCGGATATGACTATTGAGAATTTTAAGTTACTAACATTAGAAGAAAAGCTTTCACAGCTTAAGTATAACGGCGAATTATTAGGTTCTTATGAACGCAACGGTGAGCCAAACGCACCTAAAATACCAGGTGATATTTTTGCTTTGTATGATTTTTGGGTTTATTTAAGTGAAGACGAGCAAACAGTGATCCCTTCTAGAAGAAATCCTATTGTAGCAGAACAATAAGTAACTAACTTTTTATAAAGACCCCTTCATTGGGGTTTTTTTATGCAATACCAAGAACTTGTTTACTAAAAAACAGTTTCTTAATTCAGTCTATCCACATTTTGATTAATTTAAGGGAATTCAGTATTTTCTTTAACAGTATGGTGTTTTGGAAATCTTTAATTTAGCAACGAATGAAAAACAAATTACGCCCAATAATAGCTGTTGTCATCTGCTTATTAGTAAAACAAGTCAGTTTTGCGCAACAAATGGATTCTGTTTTAGCTATCTATGAAGAACAATTTCCTAGAGAGAAAATTCATATTCATTTCGACAGAACCTTGTACAATAAAGATGAAACCATCTGGTATAAATTGTATTTACTTGCTGGAAATAATGAATTAAGCAAGCAAAGTAAAAACGTTTATGTAGCCTGGTACGACACTAGTGGAAATTTGTTAAAACAAACTGCTTCGCCATTATTTCAATCTTCTGCTAAAGGTGCTTTTGAAATACCTGCTAATTATAAGGGTGATTATATTCATGTGAAAGCATTCACTCGTTGGATGCTCAATGAAGACTCTGCCTACTTATATGAAAAAGATATTCCAATTAATGTTGGAATTGTTGAAACAAAAACAAAAAAAGTATTTGCCAAAACCAAACTAGAGGTTTTTCCTGAAGGCGGTTTTTTGGTACAGGGGCTTACTAATCGAGTGGCATTTAAAGCAACCAATCCATCGGGGCTGCCAGTAATGATTAAAGGCTTTGTACTAAATGATAAAAACAAAGTAATAGATACCTTAAAAGTGTTACACGATGGTATGGGGATATTTACTTTAAAGAGCAATCCAGGTGAAAATTATCAACTAAGTTTTACCGACGAAAATGCACAAAAGACAACACTGCCTTTGGTTATTTCAAAACCAAAAGGAGTTGGCTTATCTGTTTCAATGGATTATGAAAAAGCCTATGTAAGTGTAGAACGAAGCAAAGAATTACCTGCTAATTTTAAGCATTTACATTTATTAGTGCATCAAAATCAACAAGTACTTTATACCGTTTCATTTAAAGGCGAAGATAAATTATTACAAAAAGCAGCCTTGCCAATAGATGAGCTAGCAACAGGAATTGTACAGTTTTCTTTATTTACAGAAGACTGGATTCCACTAGCAGAGCGGATTGTTTTTGTCAATAATCGTTTGCATGAATTCAATGCTAAAATGAGTGTGCCAATTATAAATATGGCAAAACGAGGTAAGAATGTTATTGAAATTTTAATATCAGACACGGCATCTACCAATATGTCAATTGCTGTAACAGATGCATCAATTGTAACGCCCGAAAATCAAACCATTTATTCTGATTTTTTATTGAGTAATGAAATTAAAGGCAAGGTCTTTCATCCTGCATATTATTTTTCTAGTGATGCTGATAGTGTTGCAGCACATTTAGATTTAGTAATGTTAACCAATGGCTGGAGAAGATATGATTGGGATAAAATAAAATCTGGTTTGTTGCCTACTTTACAATATCCAAAAGAAAACGGATTTATGAAATTAACCGGAAAGGTTTTTGGCAATCAAGCACTAAAAACAACGGCTAATTTACAACTCAATTTAATTGTTGCAGCAAAAGATAGTAGTACAAAAATGCTTTTCTTGCCAGTGGAAAAAGACGGTTCGTTTCAAGAAAATAGTGCGTTCTTTTTTGATACAGTAAGGGTGTATTATAGTTTTAATAACAATGCAAAATTAACCGATCAATTACAGGTGCATATTGAAAATGGTTTGTTATTACAACAGTTTAAAAAAATTGATTTTAATAAAAATGGCGTACTTCAAACTTGGAATGATAGTTTAGCAAGGGCGCAACTAAATTTTTATTTATCGGAACAAGAAAAATTAAGAAGGCAAATGGCTTCGGCTACTTTGCAAGAAGTAATCGTAAAATCGAAAGTTAAATCACCAACCCAATTATTAGATGAAAAATATGCCACAGGTTTATTTTCTGGTGGGGATGGCTATACTTTCGATTTAACTAATGAACCTCCAATAGGGTCTTTAGATATCCTTTCATACTTGCAAGGAAGGGTAGCAGGGTTAACCATTAATGGTATGGGCACACAAGCAACCATGAGTTGGCGTGGTGCGGTTCCGGATGTGTATTTGAACGAAATGAAAATGACAGTGGATATGATTCAAACCATTGCAGTTTCTGACATTGCTATGGTAAAAGTGTTTCGTCCACCTTTCTTTGGATCAGGTGGTGGTGGAAGTGGTGGAGCAATTGCTATTTATACCAAAAAAGGAAAATCAGGTAAGGGTGGAAATGCAAATAATAAAGGAATGGAAAATGCAATACTAGGAGGCTATTCTGTATTCAAGGAATTTTATAATCCTAATTATGAAAAACCAACAGCCAATTTTGAAGCAGATAGTAGAACAACACTTTATTGGAATCCTTATTTGTTAACCAACAAAAAAAGTCCACGCATTAAAATTGAATTCTATAATAACGATACTAGTAAAAAATTACAAATCGTTTTAGAAGGCGTTAATGCTAATGGAAAGTTAGCAAGGGTTGTAAAGACGATTGAATAGAAAGTATAATTTAAGTGGTTTATTTTAATTGAAAGGGTATTCAAATTAATAAAAAATCAGTTCGGCGAATACCCTATTTATTGTAGGAATGTTCAAATATTAAGTACATTATTATAATACCTTATTAGGATTTGGATAAATAATTATTCAAACAATTATATTATTTCTTTGTAGAATCTCGTACAATCAATTCAGATTTTAGAATAATATTTTCATTGCTAATTAAGGATCTTTTTTTATCGAGATTTTTAAATAAAATAGCCGCTGCTTGTTTGCCCATTTCGTAAGCAGGTTGAGTAATAGTTGTTAGTGAAGGATTTAATAATGGAGCAGTACGCAAATTAGAAAAACAAATTACCTTAGTGTCTTTTGGTATGTTTATATTCAGCTCGTTACAAACATAATAAGTAGATAGGGCTAATTTTTCAATAGAAGCAAATACGCCATCAGGAATTTTATCGGATTGAAATAATTGTTTGATTTTTTTGTAATTGTTTTTCTCGTCTCCAGTACATTTAATTATTCTAGAAGGGTTGGCTTCAATATTATGCTTGTTAAGTGCTTCTAAATATCCTTGTTTGCGTTTGTTGTCTATGGATAGGTTTTCAGAAATAGATAAATAAGCAATATCCTTAGAACCATTTTGAATCAGGTGTTCTGTTGCGTTAAATCCACTAGTAAAATCGTCGGTAGTAATTTTTGCCGTTTCAATTTCATGACAAATCCTGTCAAAAAACACAATAGGAATACCCGATTGAATTAAGTCGTTAAGGTGCTGGTAAGACTGTGTAGCGGTAGATAAAGACATAATCACGCCATCTACCCGTCCGTTTTGCAAATGCTTTAAAATGCTTTCTTCTTTGGCAAATTCGTCGTTGGTACAATAAATAAGTAAGTGATAGTCTTTTTCTTGTGCTACCGATTCTGCACCACTGATGGCTTGTATAAAATAATTATTGGTTAACTCGGGTGCAATAAGGGCAATGGTTTTGCTTTTGTGATGTCTTAAAAATCCTGCATATGGGTTGGGGCTATAGCCCATTTTTTGAGCAAGTTCAATGACCCTTTTTTTTGTTTCTGCGCCAATTTCGTGACTGCTTTTTAGTGCTTTAGAAACAGTAGATACCGAAACATTTAATTCTTTTGCGAGGTCTTTTAGATTAACCATTGAGGTATGATTTTATTGAATTTCGGTGCTAAAATATTACAATTTTACGAAAAAAAACTAAAACGATTTCGCAAATAAAATTTCAATTTTTCGCAAGATTGTAATTTATGCGTCTATAATCGGTAATGTTTGCGTTATTTTGCGCAATAAAATAGTAGCATTCAATGAATAATAACTTTCCTTCTTATCGTAATACAGGGTACAAAATGGAGCAAACCATGCGTTGGTATGGTCCTAATGATCCAGTTAGTTTATCAGACATTAAACAAGCGGGTTGTACAGGAATTGTAACTGCCTTACACCATATACCCAATGGATCGGTTTGGACTATAGAAGAAATCACCAAAAGGAAAAATGAAATTGAAGCAGCAGGCTTGGTATGGAGTGTGGTTGAAAGTGTTCCAGTGCACGAAGCAATTAAAACGCAATCGGGCAATTTTGAACAGTATATAAGCAATTACCAAAGTTCCATAAAAAATTTAAGTGCTTGTGGTATTAAAACAGTGACTTATAATTTCATGCCAGTTTTAGACTGGACAAGAACTGATTTGGCCTATACAGTTGCAGATGGCAGTAAAGCGCTTCTATTTGAGAAAGCTGCTTTTATTGCTTTTGACGCCTTTATATTAAAAAGAGCCGATGCAACTAATGATTATTCTGCCATAGATATGCAACGTGCTCAAGAGCGCTTTGCTACTATGAGTGAAGCAGATAAAACTTTATTGCAAAGAAATATTATAGCAGGTTTACCAGGTAGCGAAGAAAGTTTTACGCTTGAACAATTTCAAGCAACATTAGATACTTATAAAAATATTGATGCGCCAACATTAAGGGCACATTTAATATATTTCTTACAACAAATAATACCCGTTGCAGAAGCCGTTGGCGTGAATATGGTTATTCATCCAGACGATCCTCCTTATGCTATTTTAGGCTTGCCACGGGTAGTTAGTACTGCAGCAGATATTGATGCCTTAATTGCAGCTGTTCCGTCTTTAAATAATGGACTTTGTTTTTGTACAGGTTCTTTTGGTGTTCGTGCCGATAATGATTTGCCAGCAATGGTAAAGCGTTTTGGAGAGCGCATTAATTTCTTGCATTTAAGAAGTACCAGGCGCAATGAATTTGGCGATTTTTACGAAGACAATCATTTAGAAGGAGACGTTGATATGTATGCCGTGATAAAGGAAATTGTAGCTGTCATGCAAGCACGCAAAATATCTATAGCAGTAAGGCCCGATCATGGACACCAAATGCTAGATGATTTACACAAAAAAACAAACCCAGGTTATTCTGCCATTGGTAGGTTAAGAGGGTTGGCTGAAATAAGAGGCGTTGAATTAGGCGTACTCAGAAGCATTTAAAATACCCAATTCCAATCCGCGCAATTCTGCAAGGCCACGTAGTCGACCAATTGCAGAATAGCCCGGATTGGTTACTTTTTTAAGGTCGTCAAGCATTTGATGACCGTGGTCTGGTCTAAATGGAATTGACATTTTTTCGTCTTGTTGAATTTGTAATAATTCTTTCACAACAGCGTACATATCTGCATCGCCTTCTAAATGGTTAGCCTCATAGAAATTGCCCTGACTGTCTTTGGTAACATTGCGCAAATGAATAAAATGAATTCTATTACCAATGGCTTTTACCATAGCAGGTAAATCATTGGTAGGAGAGGCGCTTAATGATCCTGTGCAAAAACAAACACCATTTGCAGGGTTGTTTACTTTGGTTAAAATATGAGTAAAATCATCGATATTACTTACAATTCTAGGTAGGCCTAAAATAGGAAATGGTGGATCGTCTGGATGAATAGCTAACTTAATACCACTCTCCTCGGCAACCGGACTTATCTCCGATAAAAAATAACACAAATTATCTTGCAGTGCAGCCCTGTCAATATCTTGGTAAGTATTAAGTTTCTCCAACATGTCTGCAGTAGTGGCTTTCTTTTCACCAGGAATTCCAAACATAATTACGCCTGCTAAATTGTCTAATTGCTTAGCAGAATAATTTTTAAAACGAAGTTCAGCAGCCAGTTGAATGTCATTACTATAAGACGCGCCAGCATTAGGCCTTTTCAAAATATAAATATCAAAAACGGCTAAGTCTATCCAATTAAAATATAGTGCGAGTGAACCATCTTCCATAACATGGTCAAGAGAAGTTCTAGTCCAATCATTAACGGGCATGAAATTATAAGTGATGATTGGAATACCTGCTGCAGCTACATTTCTAATAGAAGTTTTATATTTTTCTATATGGTCTTTATAATTACCAGTTCTAGTTTTGATTGATTCGTGAACAGTAATACTTTCAACAACACTCCATGTAAGTCCCTTGCTTTCAATCAGTTTTTTTCTTTCAATAATTTCATCCAACATCCAAATATCTCCGTGAGGAACATGGTGCAAAGCACTTACAATACCAGTAGCGCCTGTTTGTTTTACATCTTGTAAACTAACCGGATCATTTGGTCCGAACCAGCGCCATGTTTGTTCCATTTTATATTTCATGCAATAGATTTCGTATTGAAATTTGATTTGATAATTATTTATTTAGCCATGGCTTTATAGCGCATCATAGCTTCAATATAATAATAGTCTGCATAGGTAAGTGGTGTGTCTACTTCAGAATTGCTTGGTAAATTTCCAACACTATGTTTTAAAATAAAACCACCATTTGTACCAATCGGAGCAGTATAAGTTTTAGACGCTAATGCACGAATAACTTGTTCAGAAAATGCAAAATAAACAGCACTATTTTTTGCGTCGGTATACTTGCATAATTCTAATAAGGCAGAGGCTGTAATAGCTGCTGCAGAAGCATCTCGGTAGGTTGCAGGAATGTCAGGCGTGTTAAAATCCCAATAAAATATTTTATCGGCAGGAACACTAGGATGGTTAATCATGAATTGCGCAATGTCATTTGCTTGCTTTAAATATTTTTTATCTTTTGTAGCGCGATACATGACAGTATAACCATACAAACCCCAAGCCTGACCACGTGCCCAAGCAGAAGGATCTGAATATCCTTGGTGTGTTTGTTTGCCTAATACTTTTCCTGTTGTAGGATCGTAATCAACAACATGGAACGAACTATGGTCTTCGCGATAATGATTTTTAAGGGTAGTATTTGCATGCGTTACGGCAATTTTATAATAAGAAGAATCACCTGAATTTTTGGTAGCCCAAAATAATAATTCAAGGTTCATCATATTGTCAATAATAACTGGAAATTTCCAAGAGCCATGATCCCAAGATTTAATACAGCCTGTAACAGCATTAAATCTGCTTGCTAATGATTTGGCACTATTCATTAAAATTTCATTGTATTCTTTTGAAGGGGCTAATCTGTTTGAGTTACCAAAACTGCAAAACATCATAAAGCCTAAATCGTGCGTGCCTTTGTTGAATTGTTCTTTGGTTAATAAACTTTGACGGCTTAAAGCTTCTTTTAAAATAGCAGCATCATTTGCATTTTCATTTAAATACAATAAGGAGCCAGGATAAAATCCACTTGTCCACCAAGTAGAACTAGACGTTTCTAATTTTTTGGTAGCTAAATAAGTTTTTGGCAATACGCCAGCAGGCACTTGGGTCATTAAAAACTTGTATTGGTTGCTAGCACCAATTAATGCATTGTCAACAATTTTTAAAAGGTCTGCTTTGGGTTTTGGTTGAGCGAAACCTAAAACAGCAAACAGTAAAACAGTTAAAAGCAATGGTAGTTTGATTCTATTATTCATATTATATTTTTCTAGCGATAAATTTACTGAATATCTTCTATAATAATGCTGCTAAAAAAAGCGGCTGTACCAAAATTTTGATACAGCCGCTTAAAATAACTATTAGTAATTCAATTGTTTATTCAACAATTTTATCCGAAGCAGGAACATTGGTTGCCGATCCAGAATAACCAAGGTTTTGGTTAATATGTCCATCAGGGTTTGCCAAAATAGCATCCTGAGGAATAGGCCATAAAACATGGTATTGACTAATTCTAAACTGGTCTCCGTGAACTGTTGTAAAATTGGTTTTATAGAAAATATTCTTTTCTAAAATTCGATCAATCATAAAATTAGAAGTAGAGAAATTTGCTAAAGTATAAGTTTTGCCATTGTATGCTTTGCCAGTAGAAGCAAAGATGTAAGCAATTCTAGTTAACTCAGTTTTACGAGGTTCTTCCCAATACAATTCACGTGCTCTTTCGTCTAAGATAGAACCAATGGTAATTGCTCCAGCATTGGTGTATGGAGAACAGCCAGCCCTAGTTCTAACTGAGTTTAAATCAGCCATAGCACTAGCTTGATCGCCTTTCCAAACATAAGCTTCTGCACGTAATAAATATGTTTCAGCTAAACGGAATACATACCAATCTGAGTGACCACCTTGCATAGGTACGTTCTCTGTATCAGGAACATAAACTTTGTAATGCGGCCAAGGATACCAACGACGCAATGTGTCGTCACATAATAATGTACCTGTTGGTCCGTATAATCTAAGTCTCATTCCAAAAGCAGTATCAACACCTTTTAAAGCTGGGTTATTGTAGACCATTTTTTGAGGATACATCCAGTTACCAGAAGTTGAGTCGTGACGGAAATCTTTTGGATCATCCCAAATTTCCCAATAGTGGTAAGAAGTGTTTCTACAACGTCCAATACCTCTACCATAAACGTTCATCATATCATTAACAGGTTGAGATGTTGCAACCATTCCAGTTTTACCCATTGGTGTAAAAATAGTGGTACCAACAGAAACCCCTGGTACAGTTTGACGCATAATACGCATACCTGGTGTTCCGTCTGTCCAAGCACTTGGTGTGCCTAAACGATCAGTAACTAAAAACAAACCTTCTGTATTAGCAGCAGCTGCTTTATTTTCAGGGCGGTGTAAATCCCAAGTAATGTTTTTAGTTGCATCAGATGCATTGATACCAAAACGTGCAGTCATTAATTTAAATGTACCAGCATTAATTACAGCAGATGAAGAAGCAATAGCATCATCAAATAAACCAAGCGCCAAATTAATTTTGGTTAACAAATGGTAACATGCACCTCTGTTTACATCACCTTTATCTGTAACCCAAGGAACATATTTTACAGCAGTTTCTAAGTCTTGCTTCATTCTAGTTAAAATTACGGTACGTTTTACAGTAGTAAAATCAACTTTAGCTGAAGTGATTTCTTGTGTAGGACATGGAACATCGCCAAACTGGTTGGTTAAACGGTAGTAGTCAAAAGCACGATAAAAATAGGCCTGACCCATTAAAATGTTTTTATCGGCATCAGCAATAGCAGTAGCCCCTGGTAATCTAGAAATAATGGTGTTAGCCATACGAATACCTTTGTATTCTTGTATCCAATACCAACCAATTCTATTAAAATCGGCACTGTTTAAATTGGCATCTGGTTTAATTTGCAAATCCATATTTTGCGCAGGACCCGCTTTGTCATCGGTTCCTTCTACAGAAATTTCAGAGAAAATTAATTCAGAAATAATTGGCGAACCATCACCATAAAACTCTGATCTTAAGTTAAGGGCACAACCAGCAAGGCCGGCTTTGAAACCTGCAATATCTACATAGGTATTTTCAGGTGAATATATCGACAAGGGCTTTGGTGTTAACCAGTCTTGTTTACAGCTCTCTAAACTCATCACACACATCAGTATGATGGCAAGTAGGCTAGTGTATTTAATATTTTTGTTCATATCAATCAGTTTTTGTGGTTATCTTATAATGTAAGGTTGATACCAAAATTAATGGTGTAAGGAGTTGGGCCGCCGCCAACATTAGATCCTTTATTTTCTGGATCAAAATATTTCCAGTTAGAAAATACTGCTGCGTTTACAACATTAATATAGGTTTTCAAACCGTCAATTTTCCATTTTTTTGCTAACTCAGTTGGAATAGTATATCCCAAGCTGATATTGCTAAGTCTTACAAAAGAAGAACTCCTGTATACGTTCCAAGAAACACCACCGCCTGCATTCGACATCATAGCAGCATAATCGTTAATTGGGTTTGATGGAGTCCAATAAGGACGTTGATAAAACTGAGAACGATCATAGAAATTATCTACGTTTTTAGCTTCGTCAAAATTGGTTAACTGACCCATTTTAGCATACAATGTAAATGAGAAGTCGAAGTTTTTATAGATCTTAAATTCGTTACGTAAATTCCAAGAAAAGTCTGGAGTAGTATTACCAATAAATTGTTTATCGGCAATAGTATAAGTACCATCTCCATTGGTATCTTGTAATCTAAAATCACCTGGTTTGTAACCGAATGTTTTAGCCAAAGCTGCATCTGCAGTTTGCCAAACACCTACTACATTATAGTTATAGATTGTTTGTATTGGCTTTCCAATAAACCATCCATTTGCAACGTCATCTTTTTCAGATACACCAATTTGTTTTCCTGCAGCATCAAAATCAGGTGTTGGTCCGTAAAGGTGGTTAATTTTATTGCGGTTCAACCAAAATGAAATAGTTGACCTCCACTCTAAATTTTTGTTTTTGATATTGTTGGTATTGAAACTAAATTCTAAACCATTGTTTTGAACTTCACCTAAGTTGGCAAGAATACTAGTGAAACCAGTAACTGTAGGTAGGGTTCTGTTAACCAACAAATCTTTGGTAACCCTAGAATAGTAATCAATTGAACCGGTAACAATTCCTTTAAAAATAGAGTAGTCGATACCTGCGTTGATAGAACTATTTCTTTCCCATTTCAAACCAGGGTTAGATAAATTGCTCGAAGAAACTTGTGCCACGTTGTAAGCAGCACCACCAGAAGTAACATAGGTATAAGTACCAGAAGATAAGTTCGACAATGCGGCATATCTACCAATTTCTCTATTACCATTTTCTCCATAAGAAACCCTAGCTTTTGCATAGTCTAACCATTTTTCGGTGCCTTTCATGAATTTCTCTTCACTCAAAGCCCAAGCAATAGCAGCCGATGGAAAATTAGCTCTTGGGTTTTGTTGACCAAAAGCAGAATAACCATCACGTCTTTCTGTTAGCGTTAAAAAATAACGTTGGTTATAATTATAGTTGATACGACCCATCAAGGCATCAGCTGTTGAATATTGGTCGTCACTAGATACAATTGGTGTTTGAGTTGCAGACTGAAGTGCATTGAAACTCAAGTTGTCGTTTGGTGCAAAACTCTCTGCGTGAATATTGGTATTCCAAGATTGGAATTTCTCTGCATTCACTAAGAAGGTTGCTTCAATTGAATGTTTGCCAAACTTTTTATTCCAACGCAATACGTTATCTAACTGCCAAGAATAAACAGTTTGGTTTCTTCTATCCACCACACCTTTTTTACCCGAAATAGTTGGGTTTAAAGCTGATTGGTGGTTGAATTCACGCAACACATCAAAACGAGGCGAGAAGTTTACTTGGTAAGAAAAACCTAGTGGTAAAGTTCCTTTTACATAAATAGTAGAAAAGATATTATCGTACTTATACATTCTATCGGTATAAGCTTGGGTCATAAACGGATGTGTGTTGTTTCCTGGATCGTCATTAGGGCTATTCCTAAGTGTGAGTGGAAGGGTAGGCACATTGTTTACATCTGTAGCATAATAAGAACCATAAGGGGTTGTGTGTATCATATCAGCTAAAGCAACAGGTACAGAACTTTCATCTCTTTCTGAAAATTGAAAGTTTGCACCTACGGTTAAATATTTAGCAATAACAGATTCTAAATTTAAGCGAGCTCTTAAAGTTTTGTATTTATCACCAACAGTTAATCCTTGGTTTTCTAAATATCCCAAAGAAAAATAATAGTTATAATCTTCTTTACGTTGAGAAATGCTTACGGTATGATCGTGTTGCATTGCTTGTTGGTTGTAGATGATTTTTTCCCAGTCAATTAATGTGTTGGCAGTATAATTGGCAATTTCAACAGGTTTTAAACCCAAGCGGTTTAACCAAGCAACGGTTACATCTCCAGCAGAACCATCTAGTGCAAGCCATTGTGCTTGTGTAATACTAGAAGGAAGTTTATTAGGATTTAAAAATTTATATTGAACACCTGGTTTTGAAGTAGAGTCAAATCCGGCCATTGCCCATTTAACATCTTGGCGCCAATCAAGGAACTCTGTTGCATCTAGTAAATGTGGTTTGTTTTCTACTTTATTGTATCCAATATTACTATTAAAAGTAATTACGGGTTTTCCGCCTTTACCTTTTTTAGTAGAAATTAGAATAACGCCATTAGCAGATCTTGCACCAAATACGGCAGCAGAACTTGCGTCTTTTAAGATATCAATAGTTGCAATATCGTTAGGGTTAATATCTTCAAGACCTCCAGGATAAATTACTCCGTCTAATACAATCAATGGACTAGAACTAGCAGTAAGGGTTCCCTTACCTCTAATTTGTAAACTAGCATTAGATCCTTTTGTACTAGCATCAAAACCAACATCCAAGCCAGGAGCATTACCCCTTAACATGTCTTGAACTGATTTTGGATTTTCGTTTTCAAGTTGTGTAGCTTTTACTTGAGAAACAGCACCAGTTAAATCCTTTTTTGTTCTGGTACCATATCCAACTACCACTACATCATTCAAGCCAGAAACTTGTTCTGTAAGTGCAACAGTTAAATTGGTGTTTCCTTTTGTAGCAACTTCTTTAGTTCCATATCCAGTAAAACTAAAAACTAGAACTGCATTTTCTGGAACATTGTTAATGGTAAAAGTTCCTTGCGCATTGGTAGTAACACCACGCTTGGTTCCTTTAATTAAAACAGTTACACCTTCTAAAGGTGCCGATTTAGCATCGGTAACTTTTCCTGTAATAGTAGCAGGCGGAAGATTTTTTAAGCCTACTAATTTGTTTTCGGTACTGTTTGCTTGTAGAGCCGGTGCAATACTGCATAGGCAAAGCATTAAACAAACCGAATAGCGCATGAATCCCTTAGGAACATGGCGTTCGTTGGTTTTTTTTCTCATATGGCAATTGTTTTTTAAATAGTACCATAGGTTCTTGCCTATCAATCGTTTAAATGCGACAAGAACGATACTAAATTTTTAGTAAAATAATACGGATAATTGAATAAATGGCTGTTATTTAACAAAATGTGTAAAAAAATTTACGAAATTGTTTTCGTAAATAATAGGAACTACGCAAGATAAATTCCCCTAAATTGACCACTTTCAAACTGAAAATCTTGCCATATGTACAGAACCGTTATTAAAACAATCTATGTTTTATTGATTCTTTTGAATTTTTCATTTCAATTATTAGCAAATACGCCTAATAAATTTAAAAAATCGGGTGTTATTGAAAAAGACAAGCTAAAAAATAGCAAAGTCCTTGTATACACAAAAAATGGCAAAGGTTATGTGCACGATAATATTGCATCGGCAGTAGCAAGTATTAAAGACATGGGGGTTGAAAACCATTTTTCAGTAGATGTTTCAGATGATCCAAGTGTATTTACCGAAGCGAATTTAAAAAACTACCAATTTTTAATATTTACTAGCACTAATAATGATGTGTTTGATACCGACAATCAGCGCGTTCAATTTAGACGTTATATAGAAGCAGGAGGCGGCTTTGTAGGGGTACATTCTGTAACTGGTACAGAACGTAATTGGACATGGTTTAAAATGATGTTAGGAGAAACTTTTTCATGGCATGCAACTTTTCAAAAATTTAGTATTAAAAAATTAGACAATACACATCCATCTATGCAAGGGGTTCCTGCAATTTGGGAGAGAGAAGACGAATGCTATTTTGGCAAAGAATTGTATCCAGGAATTAAAGTATTAATGGCACACCAACTAAGTAGTTTAAATCTTAGCCAAACAGATTTGATTCAAAAAAATGCAGGCTCTTATGCCAACTATTTTCCAGCAGTTTGGTACCAACAATTTGATGGTGGAAATATTTGGGTAACGGCATTAGGGCATAGCAAAGAAAGCTATCAAGATCCTGTTTATAAAAACCATTTATTACAAGGCATACGTTTTATAGCCAATCAATTTAAAGGATTAGATTATTCAAAAGCACATGCCATTACTAGGGATGATGCTTTGTAAAACAGTTAATTTTAAAATCGTTTTTCAAATCAATTAAACCACTAAGGTTTATCGCTAATAAAATAGCTAAAAATTAGCTTTAAAAAATCAATCAATTATTTAAAAATAACAATTCATTTATGCGCTTCAGTCAGTTTTTTTTAGTTGCTATGTTTATTTGTCTAAAAAGCTTTAGTCAGCAGCCAGTAAAGATTATAACCCTTGATCCTGGGCACTTTCATGCGGCATTGGTTCAAAAATCAATGTATCCACAAGTAGATCCAACGGTGTATGTATATGCCAAAAAAGGATCTGATTTAAATGCACATTTAGATAAAATAAAAGGCTATAATGCTGCTGCGGTTGCGCCAACAAAATGGATTGAAAAAGTATATGAGGGCGATGATTATTTAACTAAAATGTTGCAAGAAAAAAAAGGTAATGTAGTGGTGCTTGCGGGTAACAATCAATTAAAAACAGATTATATTTTACAATCCATACAGTCTGGCTACAATGTTTTTTCAGACAAGCCAATGGTCATTGATGAATCTGGATTTGTAAAACTAAAACAAGCATTTACAACTGCCCAAAAAAACAAATTACTCTTGTACGATATTATGACGGAGCGTTATGAAATCACCACCATTTTACAAAGAGCTTTGTCTATGCAAACAGCCTTGTTTGGTACCTTACAAAAAGGAACTGTTGCCGAACCTGCAGTAACAAAAGAAAGTGTACACCATTTTTATAAATACGTTTCTGGTTCTGTGTTAACGCGTCCAGCCTGGTTTTTAGATACCAAGCAAGAAGGCGAAGGCATTGTAGATGTAACAACACATTTGGTTGATTTGGTACAGTGGGAGTGCTTTCCAAACACCACTATCAATTATCAAAAAGACATTACTATTAATAATGCAAAAAGTTGGAACACCACTATTACCAAAGACCAGTTTTCGGAACTAACTAAATTGAATGAAATTCCTAGTTATTTAAAACCAACCACCAATGCAAATAATGAAATTAGTGTATTGAGTAATGGTGAGTTTAACTATACTATTAAAGGTGTTCATGCAAAAGTGTCTGTTATTTGGAATTACAAAGCGCCAGAAGGAACTGGAGATACGCATTATTCTATTATGCGTGGAACCAAGGCCAATTTAATTATTCGCCAAGGTGCAGAACAACAATACAAACCAACCTTATATATTGAGCCATTAGTTGCATCTGTTGATTTTGATAAAACAGCGCAACAAATTATTGCAACCATTAGTGAACAATACAAAGGTGTTAGTTTAAAAAAGAACGATAAAGGATACGAAGTGATTGTTCCAGAATCTTTTAAAGAAGGGCATGAGTCGCATTTTGCACGTGTTACAGAAAAGTATTTAGATTATTTATTGAATCACAATATGCCATCTTGGGAAGTGCCCAATATGTTGGCTAAGTATTATACCACTACGCAGGCACAGAAAATGGCTGCAAAAAAATAAACAAATGAAAAGTTTACAAGTCCTTGTTTTATTATTAGCATTTACTTGTTTTTCAGGTCAAGTATTTGCACAAGCAAAAGCAAATACCCTAACACAAGGCACTTACAAAACTATTTTTGAAATGTTGCGCGATGTGCCGGGTTTAGAAGTTCAATTGAGTAACGATAAATCGGGGGGATCTATTACTATACGTGGCACCACTAGTTTAAAGAATCAAAGACCACCACTATTTGTTATTGATGGAAGTATTTATGGTGGAGACATTACAAATATTAATCCACAAGATGTTGAGGGTATTTCGGTATTAAAAGATGCTGCATCTACAGGGGCTTATGGTGCACAAGGTGCATTTGGGGTGATTGTTATTACCACCAAAAACGGCAAAGGTATTGTAGCGCGTGAGGCAGTGGTAGAAAGCCATACAGGATCCGCCTATACTTATTTTATAGAACACAAAACCCAATTGTTAGTGTATGGCTTAAACGACGAAATAATTGTAAAAGGCGTTATTCAAAAACAAAGAGATAGTTCATTGGTGTTTATGGTTAAACGCAAAGAATTATTGGTGCCAATTAGCAGTATTAAAAGAGTTGAAATGGTTCCTGAATAATTATTACTACATATAATCAAATATCGTTTTCGTAAATTATTATACACAAAAATGAGCGTTGATTCGAAAAAAAATTCAAATTCACTTATATAAACGTTCATATGGATACAACAAATATATTCTCCTTAAAAAATAAGGTGATAGTCGTAACAGGGGGCACCGGAATTTTAGGTGGTGCTTTTGTAAAAGGCATTGCAAATGCAGGTGGTTCAGTAGTTATTTTAGGAAGAAATAGTACAGTAGGTAATGAAAGAGCCGATGAAATAAATGCTGGAGGCGGAGATGCAATATTTATTGCAGTAGATGTTTTAGAAGAAGCAGATTTATTAAAAGCCAAAGAAATTATTCTAGAAAAATATGGCAAAATAGATGGCTTGGTAAATGCTGCAGGTGGAAATATTCCAGAAGCAGTGGTACAACCCGATGCCGATATTTTTAACATGAATATTGACGGAATGAAAAGGGCCATGGTATTAAACTTATGGGGCACTATTATTCCAACACAAATTTTTGGATCAGTAATGGCCAAAAACGGATCTGGGAGTATTGTAAATATTTCATCGGTCAGTTCAAAGCAAGTAGTTACCAAAGTGCTAGGATATAGCATGGGTAAAGCAGCTGTAGATATTTATACGCAATGGTTTGGGGTAGAAGTAGCCAATCGTTTTGGCGATGCTATTCGTGTAAATGCCATCATGCCAGGTTTCTTTTTAACCGAACAAAATAGAACTTTATTAACGCAGCCAGATGGTAGTTATACCGATAGAGGAAACTCCGTTATAAAAAACACACCTTTTAAACGTTTTGGCAAACCAGAAGAATTAGTTGGAGCCTTGGTGTATTTATTAAGTGATGCATCAAAGTTTGTAACCGGTATGCAATTAGGTGTTGATGGCGGATTCACTGTTTTTAGTGGGGTATAATTTAAAAAATAAAGCATGAGCCATTTTTTTTTGACAGATGATTTTTTGTTGCAGAGTAATACTGCAAAGCGTTTATACCACGATTATGTTAAAACGCTTCCTATTATTGATTATCACTGTCATCTTCCTCCAGATGAAATTGCCAGTAATAAGCAATTTGCAAACCTTACAGAAATCTGGTTAAAAGGCGATCATTATAAATGGCGTGCCCAACGTAGTTTAGGTGTTTCAGAACATTTTATTACAGGCACTGCAACAGACGAAGAAAAATTCCATGCATGGGCTAAAGTTGTGCCACAAACCGTTCGAAATCCATTGTTTCATTGGACGCATATGGAACTTAAAACTGTTTTTAATTCAACTGAATATTTAAATGAACATACTGCTGCTGGTATCTATCAATCTGCTAATGAGTTATTAAAAACAGAATCATTCACCACACGTGGGTTGCTCTCTAAATTTAAGGTAGAATATGTAGGCACTACCGATGAGCCTTGGGATAGTTTAGAACATCACCAACAATTAGCCAATGAATCTTATGACATTAAAGTATTGCCTTCATTTAGGCCCGATAAAATTTTATTCATAGATAAAACAGCAGATTTTTTTCAATACCTCTTGGCATTAGAAACTGCTAGTGGTATTAAAGTAACAGATATTGCTTCTTTGCTTTCAGCCATTGAAAATAGGGTAGACTATTTTCATGCAAATGGCTGCAGGGTTTCAGACCATGGCTTTATGCAAATGCCAGCTAGTTTAAATTTTAGTTTGGCGTTAGAAACAGAGTTTAAAAATTTCTTACAAAATAAAACCCAACCATTTTCCGATCCAGTATCATTTATGGGATTTGTGTTACTTGAATTAAGCCGCATGTACCACCAAAGAGACTGGGTGCAACAATTTCATTTGGGTCCTATTAGAGATAATAATACCCGATTAAATCAAAAATTAGGGGCTAATGCAGGATTTGATTCCATTGGAGATTTTCCACAAGCATTGGCCATGTCTTTATTTTTTGATCGCTTAGACCAATCGAATCAATTAGCCAAAACAGTCATTTATAATATCAATCCTTCTGAGAATGAAGTGTTTGCGAGTATGTTAGGAAATTTTAATGACGGCAGTATTAAAGGTAAAATGCAGTTTGGATCGGGCTGGTGGTTTTTAGACCAAAAAGATGGAATGGAAAAACAATTAAATGCACTTTCTAATATTGGTTTAATTAGTACATTTATAGGCATGATTACGGATAGCCGTAGTTTTTTATCTTTTCCTAGGCATGAATATTTCAGAAGGATTCTCTGCAATTTAATTGGCGATGAAATGGAAAAAGGACTATTGCCAAATGATGAAAAATGGATGGGAGATATTTTAAAAAATATTTCTTATTACAATGCAAAATCCTATTTTAATTTATAAAATTTGGGTTCATTTTTTAAAGCCATTTATTTTATTTCTCACATTTAACGATTGAAAAAAATGTCAAACACAAGAAGAAATTTTATCAAACAATCAGCAAAAGCTGCAGCAGGAACTTATATTGCTACTGTAGGATTTAGCGCAAAAAGTTATGCCAATATTTTAGGTGCTAACGACCGCGTAAGGGTTGGTGTAGTTGGTTTTTCAGACAGACACCGTAGTTCTCATATTCCTCCATTTATGAAGTACTACAAAGAAATGAATTTTGATATTGTAGCCGTTTCTGATATTTGGAAAAAAAGAAGAGAAGAAGGTGCTGCTTTCTTAAAAGGAAAAATGGGTCATGATGTTACGGCTTATCGTAATAATGATGAGTTGTTTGATTCAAAATCGGTAGATGCTGTTTTTGTAAGTACACCAGATTTTCAACATGCTATTCATGCAGCACAAGCGGTAAAAGCAGGTTGCGATGTTTACTGCGAAAAACCATTTGCAGAAACCATGGAAGACAATCGTAATGCTTTAAAAATTATTAAAGCGTCAAAACAAATTGTACAGATTGGTTCTCAACGCAGAAGCGGACCTAATTATACTGCAGCTGCAGACTTTATACAATCAGGAAAATTTGGTCCTATCACTATGGTTGAATTAAATTGGAATGTAAACCAACCAGGTCGTTGGAGAAGACCCGATTTAGTAGCGCAGTGTAAAGAAGAAGATTTAGACTGGAATAGATTTTTATTAAACAGACCAAAAGATTCATTTGATCCTAGAAAATTCTTAGAATACCGTTTGTTCTGGCCATATTCTTCAGGTTTGCCAGGTCAATGGATGAGTCATCAAATTGATACCGTGCATTGGTTCTCTGGTTTAAAACATCCACGTAGTGTTACAGCTAATGGGGGCATTTATCAATGGAAAGATGGTCGTAAAAACTGGGATACTATCACTGCAGTTTTTGATTATGGTCCTGCCAATGATTTAACAACTGGTTTTCAAGTGGTATTCAGTTCTCGTATGCATAATGGAGACGATAGTCCTAGTGAAATATATTATTCTAACGGTGGTGAATTGAATTTAATTACCAATAAAGTTTCACCAAAAGGCGGCATGAAAGCTGGTCCTGCTGCTGCAATGAAAATGCAACCAAATTTATTGCCAGAACTAAGTTTAACTGATTTAGAAGTTAAAGTTGAATCTGGTGCAAATACAGGTGGAGATGCACTTACAACTGCGCATATTAAAAACTGGATGGATTGTATTCGTAGCAGAAAAACACCTAATGCACCAGTAGAAGCAGGTTATAACCATTCTATTGCAACAATAATGACCAATGCGGCTGTTCATACAGGTGCTAAAGTTACTTTCGACGAAGCCACTCAAGAAATTATGGCCAACGGGAAAGCATTTAAATACTAATTAATAATTATTATACATACAAAGGGAAGCTCCAAAAGACGCTTCCCTTTGTTGTTATGGTTTAAGAGAACTAATGAATCAAAAAAACAAGGCAATCGCTGCAGTATTACTAGGTAATTTTTTCTTTGGAACTAGTGTAATTGCAGTTAAGCATATCACTCCAGTATTTTTGCCTCCAATGGCATTAACAATGGTTAGAATTATAGTTAGTGCTTTACTTTTTTGGAGCATGTATGCTTTTAATCCTGTAAAAATCGGGTTTGAAAAAAAAGATTTTCTACGTTTAGTTCTATGCGCCCTTGCTGGAATAGCATTAAACCAAAGTTTTTCTATACGCGGCATGTCATTAACTAGTCCTATACATGCATCTTTACTCATTTTAACAACACCTATTGTTATTACTTTTTTGGCTACATGGTTTTTAAAAGAAAGATTAAATCCATTTAAAATAGTGGGTTTGTTTTTAGGAATTTCAGGTGGCGTGTTATTGATTTTTTCAAGAGATTTATCAATGGTAGCAGGAGGCCAACAGTCTTTAGGAGATGTTTTTATAATAATCGGTGCCATCAGTTATGCAACATATGTTGTTTCTTTAAAACCACTTGCGCTTAAATACAAAGCCAATCATATTTTACAATGGTTATTTCTATTTGGATTAATTATTGTTTTGCCAATTGGTTGGCATGATTTAGCAAGTGTACAATGGATTAAATTCGATTTGTTAAGTTGGATCTGTTTAGGGTATGTAATATTAGGTGCAACCTTTTTTGCTTACCAATTGATGAACTATAGTATAAGGGTACTTGGTGCAAGTGTAACAGGTTCTTTTTCATATACACAACCCTTTTTTGGAGCGATTGCTTCAATGCTTTTATTAAACGAAAACCTCAGTTTACCCAAAATTGCAGCTGCAATTCTAATTATGGGCGGGGTGTTTTTAACGAATTACAAGTCTTAAATTACAATCGTTAAACCCCCTTTTTTTTGTTTTTTTTATAAGTTTCAATTAATCCATGTTTAGTTTTATAAGTATTATTAATACGTTGAAATACAATTATTTCTGATTGTCATTCCTTTGTAATTAAATGAATTTATTTATAGTGGGATTTTCATAAATCACTACATTTGCGTAGTAATTCCCCTACAAAATATGTTTAGCCACCGTCAAATTGATTTTGATATATTAAAGAAATGCGCATTCAATTTACGATGGGCGTCAGTGGCAGAAGGGGTTATTCCATTAACTGCTGCAGACCCAGATTTTAAGTCGGCACCCGAAATTGCAGCAGCCATTAGTCAATTTTCGTTAGATAGGTATTTCTCTTATGCACCACCAGAAGGCTATGCTTTTTTTAAAGAAGCAATGGCTGAATTTTTTCAATTAAAGCGCAATATTAAAGCCGAGGCCAAATATATTTTTCCGGTTGATAGTGCTGCTGCAGGGATTGATATTATTTGCAAAGCATTTTTACAGCCCGCAGATGAAGCCATTATATTTAATCCGGTAGATTTTTTATTTAGATACGCCATTGAATCTAATGGCGGTATAGCCATTCCTTTTACTGTACCAATTAATCCTGAAGAGGGACTAGACTATGCTGCACTAGCGCATTTAATCAATGCAAAAACAAAAATGATTTGTTTGTGCAATCCATTAAATCCAACAGGAAAAGTTTTTACAGCAGCCGAACTACAAATCATTGGCGAACTAGCGGTTAAACACCAACTAATTATTTTATCGGATGAAATTTGGAGTGATATTATTTTCACGCCAAATGTTTATACAAGTATTGCATCTATCTCAAACGAAATAAGGCAGCAAACCATTGTGGTTACAGGGTTTAGTAAGTCTTATGGATTGGCTGGATTAAGAATTGGGGCATTAATGGCATCGAACGAATTGCATTTTAATTTATTAATGCAAGCATCAAACCATTTATCAACAGTACATGGATCAAATGTATTGGCACAAGTAGCCGCAACAACAGCACTAACAAAATGTAATTATTGGTTAGAAGCATTTGTGCAACATTTGCAACGCATGCGCAATATTTGTGTGGGCCGATTGAATGAAATGCCAGGCATATCTTGTTATGCGCCACAAGGTTGTTATGTAGCGTTTGCAAATATTACAGGAACAAAATTATCAAGTATCCAAATCAGCGAAATTTTATTGAAAGAGGCAAAGGTATCGGTGGTGCCAGGTTTGCCCCAATGGTTTGGTACTGGTGCTGATGGATATATTCGAATTAGTTTTGCAACTTCAGAACAATTATTGCTAGAAGCTTTTTCTAGAATGGAAACAACCCTAAAATCCATTGTATGAAAATAGTAATCATTGGTGGTGGCATTGGGGGTATGGCATTGGCTATATTATTGCATAAAAAAGGCTACTCGGTAATTGTTAACGAAAAAGAAACCAAAGTGCCCAATATTGGCAATGCTTTTTTAATGCATTCCGACGGGGTTTCTGTATTAGATATGTTTTCCTCTTATTCAACGGTAAAAGAGTTGCCGGGCAAATTCATTGACACATTTATTTTAAAAGATCCTAACGATACTGCACTGAAATATTTAAAATTAGATCCCTGGCAATGTATTAAGCGTCCGGATTTAATTAATTATTTGTATTCACTTTTACCTGCAAATAAAATAAAATCAGGTAGGGTGTTCTCTCATTTTTTATATGAAGAAGAACAAGTGATTGCTGCCGTATTTAACAATGGAGATATTGAGTTTGGCGATGTATTTGTAGGTGCAGATGGATCTAATTCAAAAGTTAGAACCACATTATTTGGAAAAACAAATTTCACGCCAATTGAAGTGAAAGAAATTATTGGTGTTGTTCGTTTGCCTTTAGTAGCGCAAAACCATTCGCACCAGTTTACTAAGTTTTTAAGTCAAGAAAAAGGGCTTTCTTTTGGTTTCATTCCTACTTCTAATGAAGAGTTAGTTTGGTTTATGCAATACGATGTAAAACTAATGGAACTTGTTAATGATACACCCAATTCTATGCGCGCTTTGTGTTTAGAATTATTGAAAGATTTTCCGGAAATAGTTCAAGAAATTATTCAAGCAAACGATTATGCTACGAGTTATATCTGGAACACAACCGACTTCGATTTATTGCCATCATTCCATAAGCAAAATGTAGTGCTAATAGGCGATGCCGCTCACTTGGCTGTGCCGTTTACAAGTGCAGGAACTACCAATGCATTAATTGATGCAAAAGTATTATTTGAAAAAATTATTACAGGAAATGATATACAAAAAATCTTTACTAATTTTTATTTAGAAAGAGCCCCATTTGTAGAAGAACATACATTACTTGGCCGAAAAATTAAACAAACATTTCTACATCCTAATAAAGCGCAGATAGATGAAATTGAAATTCCACTAATTACGCACAAGGAATCAAAAAACAAATTAGCGCCAAAATATAAAAAAGTACACTTGTTGTATTTTACAGATCCTATCTGTTCTACCTGTTGGTTAATTCAACCACAATTGCGCAAGTTGAAATTAGAATATGGCGACTATTTAGAAATTGAATATTGTATGGGAGGGCTTTTGCCTTCTTGGAATAATTTCAAAAGTGGTCCTATCACAAGTCCTGAAACTGCTGCTAAATATTGGGATGAGGTTGCATTAGAATATGATATGCCAATTAATTCTTCGGTATGGTTAGAAGACCCTTTGCCTTCGTCTTATCCGCCATCAATTGCTTTTAAAGCAGCACAAATGCAAGATATAGACAAGGCAATCATTTTTTTGCGAAGAATCAATGAAATGCTTTTTGTAGATAGTAAAAATATAATTGAAAATGTATTGTTGCATAAAGCAGCATTCGAAGCAGGTTTAGATGCTGCAAGATTAATGCGCGACTTGGAAGGGAAGGCGCAATTGCTTTTTGAAGCCGATTTAGAATTAGCCAAAAGTTTAGATATTACGAGTTTGCCAACTTTTATTTTTGCGGATAAATACGATCATTCAGTTATATTAAAAGGATTTCAAGACTACAAAAAATTTGAAGATGCTTTATTGCAATTAATACCAAAAGCCAAGAAAAAACCTATTAAAAAAGACTACGAAAATTTATTTAAAATCTATCCAACCTTAACAACCAAAGAATTTTCATTTTTAAGTGATTTAGAAATGGATGCTTCAGAAGCCTTGTTATTAGACTTATTTGAGAAAAAGGTATTAATTAAATATAATAGCCAACAAAAAGGCACAATTTGGAAATTAAGTGAGTAGCGGCAATTAAAAACTACCTTCGCAGCTCATTTTATAATTATGACGTTTCAGGATTTAAATTTAAATACCCCATTGTTGAAGGCTTTAGACGAAATGGGCTATACGCATCCAACCACTATTCAACACCGTGTTTTCTCTATAGCCATGTCTGGAAAAGACGTTTGTGGCATTGCTCAAACAGGAACTGGTAAAACATTTGCTTATTTATTGCCTTGTTTACGTCAGTGGAAATTCAATAAAGACAAAGACCCTCAAATATTGGTGATTGTGCCTACTAGAGAATTGGTGGTACAAGTAGTTGATGCAGTAAAGGCGCTTACGACTTATATGAGTGTTGAGGTGGTAGGGGTTTATGGCGGCGTAAATATCAATACCCAAAGAACTGCTTTAGAAACAACTGGTGCAGATGTAATTGTAGCTACACCCGGCAGATTATTTGATTTAGTGATGCATGGAGCATTTAAAACCAAGTTCATAAAAAAAGTAGTGGTAGATGAAATGGACGAAATGCTAAATCTTGGATTTAGAACCCAATTAAAAAACATTGTAGACTTATTGCCTGCTAAACGCCAGAATTTATTGTTTTCAGCTACTATAACAGATGAGGTAGAAGCGCTAATGGAAACTTATTTTAACGACCCTGTAAAAGTAGAAGCAGCACCAACAGGAACGCCACTAGAAAATATTATTCAAACTGCTTACGAGGTTCCAAATTTTTATACGAAAGTGAATTTATTGGAATTATTGTTAACCGAAGATACATCAATGACCAAAGTATTGGTGTTTGCTGTAACCAAAAAATTAGCAGACGAACTCTTTGAACAATTAGAGGCAAAATTTCCTGGAACCGCTGGTGTGATTCATTCTAATAAAGAACAGAATCATCGATTTAATACAGTAAAACAATTTAAAGAAGGGAATTATCGATTTATAATAGCTACAGATATTGTGGCCAGAGGAATAGATATTGCAGAAGTAACCCATGTAATTAATTTCGACACGCCCGAAGTGCCAGAAAATTATATCCACCGTATAGGACGAACAGGAAGGGCTGATAAAAAAGGTATAGCTATTACTTTTATTACTCCTAGTAGTAAGCCACAGCAATTAGCCATTGAAACCTTAATGCACTACCAGATTCCTATTTTGCCATTGCCAGAAAACCTAGTAATTTCTGAGGTGTTAACCGACGACGAAATGCCAAAGGTGTATATGAAAAATATAGAACCCAAACTGCCTAAAAAACATGAGGCTGGTCCAGCATTTCACGCAAAATCGGCCAAGAACTCGAGGGTTAATGTAAAAGTGAAAAGAAAGGATACCATGATGAAAAAATATGGAAAACCTATTAAGCGAGCGCCCAAAAAGTAATCAGATAAGCCTATTTTTACGATAGGCTTATTTTTTACCCAGAATACATTCCCAATGCGTCGACTGTTTTGTTCGTTTTCTTGTATGCTAATTGTGTTTATAAACCTATTAAACGCACAGCAAAATCCAGTACAAACTATTAAAGGAACAATTGTAGAAAGAGCTATTAGCAAACCATTAAATGGCGCCACCATTGAATTACTCAATGCCGCCAAAACAACCAGTATTTCGGATGATAAAGGTTTTTTTAAAATTGAGGGAATTCCTGTTGGCAGACATTCACTGCGAATAAGTTATGTTGGCTATAAAACGGTTACCCTAAATAATTTATTGGTTGAATCAGGCAAAGAATTAGATGTATCAGTAGAAATGGATGAAGAGGTACAAACCACCCAAGAAGTGATTGTACAAAGCAAACCTAATAAAGCAAAGCCTCTCAATCAATTTTCATTGGTTAGTTCAAGAATGTTTAGCGTAGAAGAAACCAGAAGATTTGCTGCCAGCATTAATGATCCTTCGCGCATTGCAACAGGCTTTGCTGGCGTTGTAGGTAATGGGAATAGTAATTCTTTAATTATTCGAGGAAATGCCCCAAATGGCCTGCTATGGCGCATGGAAGGGGTAGATATTCCAAATCCCAATCATTTTGCATCGGTAGGAACTTCTGGAGGAGGTGTATCAATATTAAGTGCCCAGTTATTAGCCAATTCCGATTTTATGACAGGTGCATTTGCTGCAGAATATGGGAATGTATTATCGGGGGTATTTGATATTAAATTACGAAAGGGAAATGCCAATAAAAGAGAACACACTTTTTCTGCTAGTGTTATTGGTATAGACTTTGCAACGGAAGGTTATTTTAAAAAAGGATCGGGGGCCTCTTATTTAATTAATTATCGGTACGGTTTTTTAAGTTTGATGCAAAAAGTTGGTATTAATATTGGCGAAGCACCCACCACTTTTCAAGACCTATCTTTTAATATTTATTTACCAACAAAACATATTGGAACTTTTACCCTTTTTGGGTTTGGTGGATTGAGCCAACAAAAAACAGTGCCCGAAACAGATTCTATTTTATGGACAAGTTCTACCTCTGCAAGATCTGGTAGATTAGATTTGAGTAATACTGGAGCAGTAGGGTTAACCCACAGTGTTTTTTTATCGCCCAAAACAATTTTAAAAACAATTGTTAGTGTTAATGCTAGTAATATAAAGGCCGAAAATTCTAAGCTTGATAAATTTAATGGGCCACTCATTTTTACAAGAATCAATCAGTTTCAAGAAAACAATACGGTTGTATCAATGGTGGCAACACATAAGTTTAATAAATACTTGTTGCTAAAACTTGGTATGTATTCTAGTTTTAAAGGATTCGATTTGCAGCAAAGAGAAGCAGTAAATAATGTATTAAGTAATAAAGTAAAATCAACTGGCAACACCGAACTAAATAATTATTTTTTGCAATTTAAAGTTGATCCAATAAATAGGTTGAGTATTCAATTTGGCATTCACGGACAATATTTTGCACTCAACAAAAAATCTGTATTAGAACCAAGGTTTGGTATAAAATACATGACAGGTAAAACACAGTTTGTTTCTTTTGGATTTGGTAAACATGCGCAGATTCAGCCGCTAGGTAATTATTTTGCAAGAATTAAAGTAGGGGTTGATACACTACAACCCAATATGGGTTTAGATTTTAGCAGGGCTAATCATTATGTGTTAGGATATTCTATTCAATTAGCACCTAATTGGAATTTAAAAGCAGAAGGTTATTATCAGCGGTTGTATAATGTGCCAGTTTCTGCATTAACACTAAGTAGTTATAGTTTAATTAATCAAGAAGACGACTATGCCATTGTTCCATTGGCCAATAAAGGCGATGGAAAAAATTATGGAGTAGAGTTTACCCTCGATCGTTGGTGGAACGACCAGTTTTATTTACTCAGTACACTTAGTTTGTATAATTCCAGCTATATGCCATCCGATAGGGTATGGCGTGATACGCGTTATAATTCCAATAGTACGTTTACATTTTTAATGGGCAAAGAATGGAATATAAAAAGAAAAAGACCTTCAACAATTGCCATCGATTTAAAAATGATAGAGTCTGGAGGCGTTAGGGTAACACCAATAAATGTAGCACAGTCAATTGCCCAAAAAACAACAGTGCTTGATAATTCAAGAATCTATGGCGAAAAATTAGCCAACTTTTTTAGAATAGATTTTCAAATGGAATGGAAGTTTCAATACAATAATAGAACAGGCAGTGCCATTATTGGGGTACAGAATTTATTAAATAGAAAGAATCCATATAACCAATCTTTTGATGTAGCACTAGGTAAAATAAAGTATAGTTATTTATTAGGTTTGATTCCTGTGATAGGGTATAAGGTAGATTTTTAATTTATTGTATCTCAACAGCCAACCCCAATTTTTTATCAATAGGCATTGGTGCGTGATTGTCTGCTAAATATTTTTTTAATAATTGTGTAAGCTCTTTTGTTTTAGCAGTATTATTTATTGCAATATTAAAATGCTCGCCCATATCATTATTTAAATTGTACAATTCTTTATTGCCAGTTCTTAAATCGTACACCAATTTAAAAGCGCCTTTTCTAATTGCCGATTTGTAATTAATGCCAGGGCCATCTTGGTCAATCCATTTATTAGGATAATGCCAAACTAAAAATCTAGAAGAGTCTAATAAATTAGTTTGTTTAATAAAAGGCACAAAACTTTTTCCATCAATTTGTTGAATGGTTTTTTGTTTTGATAAATTAGCCATTTCAACAATGCTTGGATAAATATCTTCTGCAATAATAGGTTGATTAGAAACAGTGTTGGGTTGGCTTACAGCAGGCCATTTAATAATCATTGGTATTCGAATACCGCCCTCATAAACAGATCCCTTACCAGCACGAAGTGGCAGGTTTTGCAAATGGGCAATTTTACCTCTTGCTGGCGAAAGACTCAATCCTCCATTATCGCTCATAAAAATAATAATGGTATTGTTGGCCACTTTTTTTTCTGTGAGATACTGCATAATATCGCCCAAACTTTTATCTACTCCTTCTACCAAACTGGCATATTTAGCTTGCGCAGAATCTAAGCCTTCCTTCAAATATTTTTTAAAAAATCTAGCGTCTGGTTGAATAGGCGTGTGTACTGCATAATGCGCCATGTTTAAATAAAATGGCTGATTGTTTTTAATAGGAGCGTCTAATGATTTTAAAGCTTCAATGGTTAAAGCTTCGGTTAAAAAACTATCCGTTCCAAAATAGGCTTCTAAATCGGGTACAGCTTGGTAACTGGTTTTGCCCAATAAATTGCCATAATTATCTTTTCCATAATAACTCTGTGGGTGGCCAGCAGCATGCCCAGCAATATTTACCATAAAACCAAGGTTGTAAGGGTTTGCTTGCGGCGTACCTGCAGCACCCCAATGTGCTTTACCCACATGAATAGTAAAGTAACCTGCTTGCTTTAATAATTGCGGATAACTAGTATAGGCTAAAGGGCTGAGTCCATTCATTTGCCAATTACTTGGGTTTAATTGGGTGTCATACGCATCGCTATTGTCATTTTTATTAGGACTTGTCCAGTTGGTTACGCCATGATTTGCAGCATTCATACCAGTTAAAATACTAGTTCGGGTTGGGGTACAAACTGGAGTTGCATAGGCATTTGTGAATTTTACACCTTGTTTGGCAAGTAAGGCAATATTGGGTGTATGAAATTGTGGATTAGTAGCATCAGTCCATCCCATATCATCTACAATGAATAAAATGATATTGGGTTGTTTTTGAGCGATGGAATCTATTTTACAGACCCCAAGTACTATTATAAATAGTAAGAATATTTGTTTCATTATTTGATTTTAGTATTCATCAAAAGTAGCATGTGATAATTATATACTCATTCGTTAAAGTATTCAATTTCGCTTATTTTATCAATAATCATTCAATTCAGTTCTGCTTTTCGCTCAAATTTGTTCCTATTCGCTAAACGGGAACAGATGAACGATTCTTTCGGGTGCAATTGATTTAATCATTTGATACTTTTCATCTTATTAAATAACCCGTAAATTAATTACATGAAAAAAATCATTTTATTCCTTTTTCTAGGAATTGTTGGATTTCAGTTTACAGCTAGTGCTCAAACAAAAATCACCTCTGTGCACCTTTTTGATTTAAAAGATGCTAAGGAAGAAAAAAACTACATAGAGAGCATGAAATCATTAAATGCCTTGATTAAAGAAATAGGTTACCCTAATAACTACTATAGTTTTTCGAAAGTAAAGGAAGACGATAAATCTACTATTAACAGATACTGTACCATGGGCCATTGGGCATCAGAAGAAGCCTACAAAGCCATTCACGAAAATGCAAAGTTTAAAGCATGGGTTGAGGCAGATAAGAAAAATGGAGCAGGTATGGTTAGAGAAGAAATTTATAGAAGGTTGTATTCTATTGACCTTAAATAAATGAATTAAAACTTTTGAAGTATTTAAATAAAAACAAAACCCACTCTAAAAGTGGGTTTTGTTTTTATAGGAATTGCAAATCTATTGTTGCGCTAAACCATAACCATTTGTAATTTTCCCTTTCGATTTACTGATTGTTTCTGAAGGAATTGGCCAGTAAATTCTTGGAGGATCACCAGCTGAGGTAATGCCCGAAAGAATATTTCTTTGATAAACAGTCAGTGCATTTGCCATATCAATACCCCAGTTAGTTTTGGTATATCCTGCAGTTTGCAGAGTAGTTGCTTCTGCACTAGTTGGATTGATATAACGAAACAATCCCTGAATGGCAATATTGTGTGTTAGGCCTAATACTTTGCTGCTTATTGCTGCTAGTGTACTGAAATTGTATTGTCCTCTCCATGCAGGAAATGCTGCAGGATTGGCCAGTGTATCTGCACTTGCACAATCGTAAGTTAATGGATTTGTTAGGGTAACTTTTTTGGTCCATATATAAGCAGGAAAATCATTGCCATTTGGATAACGATGGTAGCCCAATGTTTTAAGATCGTTTACTGTTGCTAATAGATCTTGTTGAACAGCAATAGCTTTCTCAGAATAAGTACCTGAACGTATTAGATCCCAACGACGTTGTCCTTCGCCTAGTAGTTCCAATTTACGTTCTTCTAAAATGGCATCTTTTAATGCCTGTCCAGACAAAGCCAAGCTATGTAGGGTATTACCAAATGCTCTTTGACGAATTTGGTTTAGCAATGTAACAGCATCTACTTCTCCGATTTCTGCTTTTGCTTCGGCTAATAATAAAATAACATCAGCCATTCTTAATATTGGCCAGTTGATACCTGAATTTCTTTGAGCTGCAACGTATGGAGGATTCATTCGATTCTCATCCCATTTATTAGTTGAAATTCCACCAGCACTTTTACTTCCAGGTACAAAAGTCATCATCTTTTCATTGCCATCGCCATTACTTGCAGTAACAGTGGCACTTACATCTCTTCTGTGATCGGATGTTTCAAAGCTGCCATAATATACCGCCGGAACAATTCTAAGCGCACCGAAAGTTTTACAAGGAGCAGCATTGGAACTACCGCCATCTGATGGACGACCAAATGCATATGGATACTCGCTAGTAGTAGTTAAGGTTCCTCCCTGAATATTTCCTATTTCAAACAAAGACTCTGGACTAACGGTCAGATCTTGGAAATATTGGAAATGACGTTGAAAAGGATTGTTGGCATAGGTTCTAGTATCTGCAGCAATTAGCACTGATGTTCCAGCATTATCTACTGCTTTTTGTAAATAGGTTTTAGCAATTTGATAATAGTTCAAATAATCGCTACGACGTGCGTAAACACATTTATTGGCTTCGCTTCCTTTTTTGGTAAAAGTTACTTTGCCATATAAACCATCTACATCGGTACGAATGGTTTGATAGCCACCTGAATAAAGTGCAAGTTGACCTATTAAGGCATCGCAAAATGTTTTAGACATTCTTTCTGCATTGATACCGTTTTGTCCTAACTTATACATGTAAGGCTCAGCCTTCTGAAGACCACTGATTAAACTATCATAAATATCAAATCTTGAATTTAATGCATAATCTGTAATTACTTTATTTTCATAGCCATAAGGGATATCGCCAAAATGCTTAATTAAATCAAAATAGCAAAAAGCTCTCATGGTTACGGCTTCTCCGTATAGCTGTGTCCAGTCGGTTGTTTTACCAGCTGCTACATCGGCTTTGTATACGTCCTTGGTTGCAATGATATCTGCAAGTCTGCCTGCCAATGCAAGCGTTTGAAACAGCGCGTTGAATCCACCTGCAGCAGCATCAACACCTAATAAATCGGAGCGGCCAATAGCATTTATGTTATTAGTAGAACCATCTTCAGGATAGTATTCTGCATCGGATCCTACTGGATCATTCCAGCGGTATGTACCCATAACACAACTTTGGCGGTAGTTTGCATAACACCAGGATAGTGATTTAAATGTTTCTGATGGAGTAGTTGTTACGAAGTTGTCATCTACACTTGAGGGAGAACTTACTTCTAAAAAGTCCTTTTTACATTGTGTAAAAAGAAAGCAAAACGAAATGGCTGTGATATATTTTATATATGGTTTCATTATTTGCGTTTTATGTTGATTAAAAATTAAGGTTTACACCGAACACAAATGAACGGGCACGAGGATAAGCACCATAATCAAATCCTGATGTAGGATATACAGATCCGTTAGCGTTATCATTTGTTCCAACTTCAGGGTCTAAACCTTTGTACTTAGTAATGGTTAATAAATTATAAACGCTACCATATATACGTAGGTTGCTCATGTGCAATTTTGCCAATACAGTTTTTGGAAGAGTATATCCTACAATTAATGTATTTAAACGCAGGAAAGATCCATTTTCAATAGCAAGTGTTGAAGTCACACCTGTTTCGCTGTAAGACAATGGTAAACTAGCATTAGTATTCGCTGCATTTAATTCATCCGGCGTTTTTAAGCGCACCAACTGACCGTTCACTACATTGTAAATTTTATAAGCATTGCTCATGATATCTAACTTGTTTTGATAAACCCCAGCTTCTTTTGGTCCGAATAAAGACAATAGTTTATTTGCATTGAAAACATCATTACCAACACTGTAGTTGAAGTTTAAACCAAAATCGAGGTTTTTATACTTGACGCTCAAATTAAAACCTCCAGTATACTTAGGTGTGTTACTGCCAATGATGTCAAGGTCTTTGTCATCAACTTTACCATCTCCATTTAAGTCTTTGTATTTAGGCAAACCTGGGTAAGCAATCTGTCCGGTAGGACGATCAGTACCTGTGGTGATTCCATGAGTTACACCACCAGAAGAAGAAGTCAAATCAGCTACTCCTGTTTTTAAAGTATATAAACCATTGTTATAATTAAAATCATCCGGGGTATAAAAACCAATATTGGTTAACCCTCTTACCAAACCAACAGGTCTGCCAACAATTAGTTGGTAGTCATAAGCAGGGTAGGTGGCAGATCCATTCCAGCCTGAACCATAGAGTCCTGTTACATTATCTGCTAATTTGTCTACATTATTTTTATTGAAAGTGATGTTTCCTCCAAGAGTAATTTTCAAATCTTTTTTGTCAACAAGGGTGCCTAATAAAGAAAGCTCAATACCCTTGTTGCTTGTTTGTCCGATATTGTCATAAGTATAAGTAAATCCTGTGATGCCCGGAATGGTTGTTTGTAACAACAAGTCTTGGGTAGTGTTCCAATACGCATCAATTGTACCAGTCAATTTATGATTCAACAATGAAAAATCTAAACCAAGGTCACGCGTAATCGTGGTTTCCCATTTAAGTTTTGCGTTAGATAAAATACTCGGTGTACTTAACTGATAGGCAGCAAGTGCAGCGTGGTTAATATCGTATTGAGATCTTTGGTCAGTTACAGATCCCCATGATTGTACATTCATTCCAGATGGAATATTATTATTACCTACAGAACCGTATGCTGCTCTTAGTTTTACATCACTAACCCAATTCACATTTTTCATGAAATTTTCCTGAGAAATTTTCCAAGCTAAAGCGGCACCAGGGAAGTACCCCCAACGGTTATTTTCAGTGAATTTAGAAGATCCATCTGCTCTAAAAGTACCTGTAAAGAAATACTTATTGTTATAGCTATAATTCAATCTTCCAAAATAAGAATTTAAACGATCAGGCGTATTTACACTAGATGAAAATGCAAATACATTTCTTGCCCTATCGTACTGATTAATTTGAGCAAATGCAGTTTGTTCCGTAAAGTTTGAAGGGAAGTAGTTCGCTTGAATAGAAAGGCCAGTACCACCAGAATTGAATGCTTCGGTACCTGCTAATAAATTAAACTTATGATTTTCTTTTACAATGAATTCATAACTTAAAGTGTTAGCCCAACGCATGCCCCAGCTATCATTTTTACGATAGTCGGCATTACCAGCATACAATTTGTTGCCAGTAACATCATCCATGAATCCACTATAAACGGCACCAGACCAGTATTTGCGCTGACCCCAAAGTCCATTTCCGCTGATATCACTGTGAAAATTCAAACCCTTAATAATATTGTAATTCAAAGAAGCCATTCCCACAAAATTCTGTGAAAGCGATAATGGATCATAATCAGCCATACGTGCAACAGGATTGTAATTATCCCATAAAACGTTCTTACCGTATTGTGAAATATTATTGCTCGCTGTTAAAGCAGCAAGGGATCCTAAAATATGATTGGTTGCAATTGGTCTGAATTGATAAGCAGATGAAAGGATTGATCCACCTCCACTTGAAGTACCTTCATCACCTAGCGTAGCAGTATTTGCATAACGGATATCTATGTCAAATGTAATTTTGTCTGAAATTTTTTGGTTGATTTTAAGTTGTGAAGTAATTCTTTTCTGAAAAGACTGAATCTTCATACCCTGATCATCTGAATAAGTTGCAGAGAATAATACTTTTGTTTTATCGGTTCCGCTAGAAATTGAAATTGCATGATTCGATGAAACAGATTGCTTATAAGCTTGTTTCTGTATATCATCAATTGGTAAGTTTTTGTAGGCATCAATTCCGCCAGAATTCGTTCCAGCATTGGCACCTAAACCATACAATAGTTCAAAGGGCGTTTGATAAGCAGCTCCATTTGATGCAGCGTTGGCCCAAACATATTGCAAATAGTTATAAGGAGTTAATGCTTGTAAATAAGCAACAGGGGTATTGATTTTGGTATAATTATTATAGTTGACATTTGTTTTACCAGCTTTTGCCGATTTCGTTGTAACCAAAACAACACCGTTCGCTCCTCTAGAACCATAGATGGCAGATGAAGACGCATCTTTTAATACGTCTACGCTTTCAACCTGATCTGCAGGAATATCATTTAAATTGCCTGGGATACCGTCAATCAAAACCAATGCTTGGTTACTTTGAGAGATAGAACCACCACCACGAACACGGATATTGATTCCAGCTCCAGGACGACCATCCTGAGATGTAATATTTACGCCAGTTAATTTTCCCTGCATGGCCTGCGCAATATTTGCAACAGGGGTAGCAGCAATATCTTTTCCGCTTACAGATGAAACAGCGCCAGTTAAGTCACGTCTTTTGACAGTGCCATATCCAATCACCACCACTTCGCCCAAATTTTTATTGGTTTCTTTTAGTGAGATATCAATAGTAGTACGGTTATTTAGTGCTTCTTCTTTTGATCCAAATCCCACAAAAGCAAAAACTAGTGTGGCATTTGTATTTGCAGATAAAGTATAATGACCATTTACATCTGTAACGGTGTTTTTACTTATGCCTTTTATTTTTACGGAAACGCCTTGCATTACTTGTCCGTTTTCGTCACGCACGGTTCCTGTTACTGTTTTGGTTCCTTGTTGTGCAATGGTTTGTGTGGTTATCATTAAAAAAAGCATTATGCCAAATGCAATTGATTTATTTAATGAATAAGAGATGGGTTGTAGTTTAAAGAATCGAAACGATTCCTTGTTGATAAAATGGCAAATTAGCAAAGACCAGGAAAATGGTGATTTTCTCATTATTCTTGACATAGAAATTGGTTAGGGCTGGAACAATCGTCTCCAGCAGTGATTAATTTATATTTTACGTCAGTCTGCCGAATGGCATTTGAGATGTATTCAAATGAAGCAATCGATTGAAAACGCGACGAAAATTAAACAATAAATTATTTTAAGTATTTCGAAATCTACGCAATCGATTGCACCAGAAGGGTTTTGTGGTGACTGTGGTTATAATAAGTTAAACATTGATAATTAAAGAAGTAATAAGTATTTATGCTACTGTAGAAAGCAAAAAAGCCACTCAATTGAGTGGCTTTTGCGGACCGGACGGGACTCGAACCCGCGACCTCCGCCGTGACAGGGCGGCATTCTAACCAACTGAACTACCGATCCATTTCCAAATTAAAATTATCCGTTGGATAGCTTTTTTTTCGGACGGCAAAGATAAGGGGAAACGCCTTTTACAAACAAATCTTTTCCAAAAATAATTCAAACCTTATTTTTACGGTCTCAAACAACCATTATGCCTCAATACCCAAATAGACAATTTCTAGAATTTGAGAAGCCCATTAAGGAATTATATGAGCAAATTGACGATACTAAAAAGTTAGCAGAGAAGAATCCTAAGATAGATTACAGCTCTACCATTGCGCAATTAGAAGCTTCTATAGGCGAAAAGCGTAAAGAAATTACGTTACACCTAACTCCATGGCAACGCGTGCAATTAAGCCGTCATCCAGACCGTCCTTACACTTTAAAATATATTCAGAACATGTGTACCAATTTCTTGGAACTACATGGGGATAGGAACGTAAAGGACGATAAAGCTATGGTTGGAGGCTTTGCAGAACTAGATGGAGAAACAGTAATGATCATTGGTCAACAAAAGGGGGTGAACACAAAAACGCGTCAATTACGCAATTTTGGAATGGCTAATCCCGAAGGATACCGTAAAGCTTTGCGTTTAATGCGTTTGGCCGAAAAATTTAATAAGCCAGTTATTTGTTTGATTGATACTCCGGGTGCTTTTCCAGGATTAGAAGCCGAAGAGCGTGGTCAAGGGGAAGCTATTGCTCGTAATATTTACGAAATGATTCGCTTGAAAGTACCTGTAGTGATTGTTATTATTGGAGAAGGTGCTAGTGGTGGTGCATTAGGAATTGGTGTGGGAGATAAAACTTTAATGATGGAAAATACATGGTACACCGTTATTTCTCCTGAAAGTTGTAGTTCTATTTTATGGCGTACTTGGGATAAAAAAGAATTGGCAGCCGAACAATTAAAATTGACTTCTATTGATATGAAAGGGTTTGGTTTGGTAGACGAAATTGTAAATGAACCAGACGGTGGTGCGCATTGGGATTATGTTGATGCTGCAGAAAGACTAAAATCTATTTTAATTACAACCATTGCAGGGCTTAAGAAAAAAGGAGTAGAAGAACGTATCAATGATCGAATTGATAAATATTGCAAGATGGGTTTTTGGGAAGAAAACGCAACAAGTCAAGAATCAGCAGTATTGGATTCAAATCCTTAAATTCGCTGCATTGTAAGCATTCATTGCATTAGCGCAATGGACTATTGATAAAAATAATAACAAGTTAGCATGTCTTTAATTCAAACACTGCGTGGTACTGGAGTTGCTGTAGTTACGCCCTTCACAGCAGATTTACAAGTAGATTATAGGGCTTTAGAAAAAGTAATTGAGTCTTTAATTGCTGGAGGAGTTGAGTATATTGTAACCCTTGGTACTACAGGAGAAACGCCGGTTTTGGAAACTGCCGAAAAAATTGATATTGTAAATTTTACAATGGATAAAATTGCAGGACGCATTCCTGTTGTAGTGGGCATTGGTGGTAACAATACTGCTGAGTTAATAAAAGACTTACACAAATATCCTTTAAACAAAGCGATTGCGGTTTTAAGTGCATCGCCTTATTATAACAAGCCTTCTCAAGAAGGTATTTATTTACATTATAAAGCATTGGCCGAAGCATCACCTAAACCAATTCTTTTATACAATGTTCCTGGCCGCACTGGAAGAAACATGTCTGCCGCAACCACTTTAAAATTGTCAACAGTTCCTAATATTGTTGGAATAAAAGAAGCGAGTGGAGATATGGCGCAGTGCATGACTATTTTGCGTGATCGTCCATCGGATTTTTTAGTAGTTAGTGGAGATGATGCATTGGCTTTGGCACAATTAGCTTGTGGAATGGATGGTGTTATTAGTGTTGCAGCAAATGCATATCCGGCTGAGTTTTCTAATATGGTGCGTACTTGTTTGAGTGGAAATTTTGCAGCAGCAAAAACAATCAACGATCCTTTAATTGAAGCGTATGAATTAATGTTTGCAGAAAACAATCCTGCAGGTGTTAAAGCTTTTATGGCTGAAAAAGGTTTGTTAGAAAATTATTTACGTTTACCTGGAGTGCCACTTAGCCAACCATTGCAGCAAGCTGTAAAGCTTTTTTTAAGCAAATAAATATGATATTACCAATTCTGGTGGTGGCGCCTTCTAAAGAGCGTGGACGTGGTGTATTTGCTTCGGAACCTATTCAAGCACAAACCATTTTGGAAATTTCTCCTGTGTTGGTTTTTTCTATGGCTGATAGAAAAAAAGCAGAAGAAACTTTATTGTACAATTATATTTTTGAATGGGGTGAAGGGCACGAAATGGGTGCACTAGGGTTAGGATATATTTCTATTTACAATCACTCATACCAACCCAACTGCACCTACTTAATGGACTTCGAAAACGAACTTATAACTATTACATCCTTGCATGATATAGCAGCTGGCGAAGAATTATTTATTAATTACAATGCCGAACCTGCCGATCAATCACCTATTTGGTTTGATGCGCAATAAACTACTATTGCCAATAAACGGAGCCCATTAATTTAGCTAGTTCTAATTTAGCCAGACACAATTGGTATTGGTATTGCAACCTGTTTAATTCGGCCCTTTGAACATTGGTGCTTGCATTTGTTAATTCTAAATTTGTTCCTACGCCATTTTTAAATCTTACCGCTGCTATTTGTTGTGCATACTTGGCTAAATCAATCTGGGCTTGGGTATTACCAATTCGGTCTACATTAGTTTGAATATCTAACAATGCTTGGTCTATATCTTTTTTATAGCTAGCATTTAAAGAACTAAATGCTAATTGCTGTTGTGTTGCTAGATGTCCTTGTAGTTTAATTTGTTGTTTGGTTCTGCTACCCATATACAATGGAATATTAAAACTTATTCCTGCAACACTATTTAATTTAAACTGATAAATATCGGGTAAGTAGCCATTCTTAAAACCTGCAGCACCATATACATTTAAACTTGGTTTGTCTTGAAATTTGGCAATAGCAATATCAGCAACTGCTTGGTCTACTTTGTCTTTAGCTAATTTAAATTCAACATTATTTGTAACAGATGTTTCTAATGCTTTATTGCTAGTTGTTTTGGTAATATCAAAATCAAAACTATTTCCTGCTTTGGCACTTGTACCTGTGGTATAAGTAAGTAGGTTTTGTTGTTTTTGTAAACCATTCATTAAATCGATCTTTTTATTTTCTTCGTTGTCAATATTCGCTTGAATATTTAAGAGGTCTAATTTTAAAGCTTCGCCATTTGTTATTTTGGTTTGGACTATTTTTTTATTCTCATTTAAAAACAACAACACACTGTCTTGAATGCCAATGGCTTTTTGTAAATACACCATATTGTAATAAATAGTGGCAACCTGATTGGCTAACTGATTTTTTATTAATTCAATATTGTCTTTGGCTAATTGCAAATCAACCTTAGACCTTTCAATACTTGCTTTTAATCTACCAAAATCTGCAATGGTATAATTGGCATTAACCGTAGAAGTATAATTGTGGTTAGGTATAAATTTAATTTCTTGGTTATTACCGTTAATTGGTAATGTGGCTTTTGAAACTGGTGTAATGTAGTTATAGCCAAACTGAGCGCCTACATTTGGTAATTTATTTAAGTCGGTTAATACTACTTTGTCTTCTGCTGTAAAGATGGCATTTTGCGCTTCCTTTAATTTAGGAAAATACCCAAATGACTGATTAATCAATTCTTTTAATTGATTGTTAACAGGTGTTTGAGCGTTAATTGCAGTAGTGGCTATAATAAATAAACAGGCGCCTAATACTATTTTTTTCATGGTTGATTTTTATAATTCTTTGATACTATTTCTTTAATGTGCTTCAGAAGCAGCTTTCATACTCATGGCTAATTCTTCGGCTGTTTTTTTCTTAACTCTTAAAAAGAAAATTAAGGGCAATACAAACAAAAAGAAAATACCAATTAATCTGAAAGTATCTAAGTATGCTAAATAATATGATTGTCTGTCTACACTACCACTCATGATAGTTAATGCTTTTGTGTTTGCAATACTTGCAGCATCGCCTGTTTTTGCAATAATATTTTGCGCAATATTATTAGCGTTGCCTAGGCCATTTTGCATATTGCTAACTAAATCTGCTCTGTGTTGTGCATATTGTTTGGCTACATAATTATTGGCTACAGCAATACCAAATGCACCGCCTAATTGTCGTACCATATTATTTAATCCAATGCCGGTTGCATAATCTTTTGGATGTAATCCTGCAACCGCTTGATTAATTAATGGTAATTGACTCATGGCAATTCCTAATGCTCTTATAACAAATAACCAAAACAAATCGCCTTTGCCAATATCTAAACTTACCCTTGAATTCATGAATGCATAAATAGTAAACATGATAAATCCAACGGCTATAAAAGGCAATGGTGGTGTGCCTTTGCTAAGTAGAATGCCCATGATAGGCATGGCTACTACGCCAAATAATGTAGGTGCCAATAATGCCAATCCTGTTTCGTAAGGTGTGAATCCTAAAACCCTTTGTGCCAAAACTGGATATACAAATACAGATGTAAATAATCCAAATCCTGCTACAAATGTAAAGATGGTAGTTACGCCTAAATTCCTATTGCCTAAGAGTCGAATATTTACAGCGGGCTGTTTTACTTTTAACTCTTGCCAAATAAATAAACCCAAGCTAATTACTGTAATGATAGAACAGGTTCTAATGGCACTACTATTAAACCAGTCTTCGCTCTCGCCGCGTTCTAATACATATTGCAAACAACTTACTGCCGCCATTAAAAGTCCTATGCCTATATAATCGATATTAATACTTTTTTTGTCTTTGCCTTCTCCTTCTTTTTTATCAATAAAAATAAAAGAAAGTGTTGTGGCAATAATACCAATTGGAATATTTACTAAAAAGATTAATGGCCAACTAAAATGTTCCATCAAGTAACCGCCCAAAGTGGGTCCTAGCGTGGGTCCTAGCACAATGCCCATTCCAAATAGTCCGGCTGCTTTTCCGCGGTCTTTTGGTTCGAACGCATCAAACAAAATAGATTGAGAGGTAGATAACAATGCACCTCCACCAATACCTTGTATAAATCGCCATAAAATGAGTTCAAACAAACTCGTTGATTGGCCGCACATATAAGAGGCTAGGGTGAAAATAATCATTGATGCCAGGTAGTAATTTTTTCTTCCAAAATAGGCGGCTAAAAAACCAGTTAATGGAATGATAATTACATTGGCAATAGCATAGGAAGTAATTACCCAACTAATGTCTTCGATATTTACACCCAAGCTTCCGCTCATATCGTTAAGTGCTACGTTTATAATAGACGTATCCACCAACTCCATTATGGCCGCTGAAATAGTTGTAATTACAATAATGGCTTGTGCAAAGCCTTTTGGGGTTGCCATAATAATTTTATTTGTTGTTGGCTACTATATAAATGCTTAGGCCTGCACGAAGAATATTTTTATATTGTGCAACGTTGTCTATCCAAATTTTTACTGGTACACGTTGGGTAACTTTTACAAAATTGCCACTAGAATTATCAGGAGGTAATAATGCAAACTTAGCACCTGTTGCTTCGCTTAAACTTGCAACTGTTCCAGTTACATTGAGGTCTGGATAAGCATCAATTCTTATTGTTACTTTTTTTCCAGGAAACAATGCATACAGTTGGCTTTCCTTAAAATTACCTACAACCCAATACGTACTATCATTTACAATTGAAAATAGGGGAGTTCCTGCTTGCACAAATTGACCTTCACTAATTGTTTTCTTGCCAATTTTACCTGCTTGTGGAGCATAGATTTTGGTGTAAGAAAGCTTTAATTTTTGTTGGTTGATATGCGATTGTTTTACAGCCATTACTGCTTCAGCTTTTGAAACATTGGCTTTTAAAACAGCAATTTTACTTTCTGCGGCAGTTAAATCAATCACACTATTATCAAGTATTTTTGCTGCATTTTCTGCTGCAAACTTGGTATCGTCTAATTGCTTTTTAGTAATTGCTTCGCTCGTGTATAAACTTTGATCTCTTTTTAAATCATCGTTTGCTTTTTGCTTGCGTAAATTACTAATATCAATATTGCCTTTGTTGATTTTTAAGGATACGATGGCATTATTTAAAGCTGCTTTTGCATTAACAATATCAACTGCTGCTTGTGTAAAGTCGGCTTGCATTTCTTCTAATTGTTGTTGCAGTTCTGCATCATCTAATTCTACTAGCAAATCACCAGCTTTTACACTGTCGTAATCCTTTACAGCAATGGTTTTAACATAACCTGCTACCCTTGGTAAAATGGGTGTGATTTGTGTTTCTACCTGTGCGTTATCAGTTGTTTCGTGTGTGAGTGAAAAATTCACTTTTTGAAATCCAAAATAGCCGCCAATAATTAATACGGCACCTACTACGATGAATTTTACTGGTGAACCTTTCTTTTTTTCAGTTGCGTTTTCCATTGTTTGATTTTATGATACTGTTGTAATAATTAAATGTGCGTGAACCATTTGTTTAATATGTTCTAAAATGCGTTTTTTAAATTTTGGATCTTGGTATGGGTTATGATTGGCAGATGCATGCATTAATGTATTGCACATTTCTTTCGACATCATAACTTGATTAATAGTACCAACAATTGATATAAAGGTGAGTTGTGGGTCTACTTTTTTAAATTGTTTTTTCTTGATGCCTTTTTCTATAATTGACACTACATCCCTGGTGTTCTTTTCAAATAAACTTAAAACGGTTTGGTGTAAATTGGCCCTTTGGTTAACCAATAATTCTTGCAAGAATACCCTATGAAACTCGGGTTGTGTTAAAAATCTTGTTACATATCCGTCTATAATATGGTCTAGTTTTTCTATTTCTGTAAGGCTTTCATTGCTTTCAACTGCCTCAATTTTAGCACGCATGAACTGTGCTTTATCGGCTAAAAGTTGTTCAAAGAGTTTCTCTTTACTGCCAAAATAGTAGTTGACCATGGCAATGTTTACGTCGGCTTTCTGAGCCAAATCACGAATAGACGTGCCTTCAAACCCTTTTTCTGCAAAGAGTTCAATGGCCACATGCATGATATGTTCTTTTTTGTCAACGCTCATTATTGCTATTAAAACGCGAATATCAAACAATTGTTTAAATTAAACAACTGTTTAATTGTGATCATTTCATTAATTTGTTTTTTTAGCTGTTAAATCATTGGCTTTGCCTATGTTTACCCTCTATAAATTATCTGTATGCGCAAATTTTTGTTGATGTTTGTTTTTTTAGGTGGGTTTATATGGGTAAGAGCCCAACAACCTGTTGTGATTCCTGGTTTTACAGGATATGCATTTCCTACCGAAAAATATGAGGCTAATTTATTCGATGCAAAAAATGGATTACAGAATTGGACTGACTTAAATCAAAACATACAGTATAGCTTTTTTGTGCGTAATACAGGAAGTCTTGAAATTTCAATGACTACTAAAAATGAATTAGCTGGTAGTATGGTTGCGGTTTCAATTGCAGGTAAAATATTTCAAATTTCCATTAATAAATCAACCGCTTTCACTAACCAACTAGTGGGTAAATTGATTATTACAGATACTGGATTTTATACAATCAATATTAAAGGAATTAAAAAAGCGGGTAAAACAATTGCGGATATTCAATCATTAGAATTAAGAGGCGCAGCTTCAATTGGTTTGCACACAAATACAAAAGAAAGACGCAATGCCGCATCGGTACATTTACGCTACCCAATTAGTGATACTAGCCATGCCATTGCTTTTTACAATGAAATTGCCATTCCTGAAAATGCCGATGTGGTGCATAGTTATTATATGTCGAATGGATTTGCACGAGGATATTTTGGTATTCAAGTGAATAGTTCACAAGAACGTCGGGTGATTTTTTCTATTTGGGATGCTGGGAAAGAAGCAGTAGATAGGGGTAAAGTGGCAGATTCTAATCGGGTAAAATTATTGGCAAAAGGAGAGGGTGTTATAGCCAATGATTTTGGCAACGAAGGTACTGGTGGATATAGTCATTGGGTTTATCCTTGGAAGACGGGCATTACTTACAAATTATTAGTAACAGCCTTGCCAGATAGTGCTACTAGAACAACTATTTATACTGGTTATTTTTATTTGCCTGAATTACAAAAATGGAAATTAATAGCCTGTTTTAGTGCGCCAAAAGATGCTGGATACTTACGTAATTTGTATTCTTTTAATGAAAACTTTGATGGTGCCAATGGGCAATTACAACGCAAAGCCTATTTTGGTAACCAATGGATTCAACGCGAAAATGGTAGTTGGCAAGAATTAACCCAGTCTAGTTTTTCGTACGATGCAACAGGCAAGGCTGGTGACAGAATTGACTATGGTGGTGGCGAAAAAGATGGCCGTTTTTATTTATGGAATGGTGGATTTCAAACACCAACAGCTAAGTTTGGTCAAGTGTTTACACGCAGTCCTTTAACAATTAAACCTGTCATTGATTTTACAAAAAATGCCGATAGTTTGGCGCAGGATAGCAAAGACAAACAATTAATATTTCAGGCTGTCAACAATAAACAACTTGATACCACCGGATCAAAAGAGGGTGTGTATTATCAAATAATAAAAGAGGGCACTGGTGCTTTTGTAAAGGTGACTGATACCTTATCGGTTAATTATAAAGGAACATTGTTAAGCAATGGTACTGTGTTCGACCAGTCGAAAGATAAACCCGCAATCTTTCCATTAAAACGTTTAATTAAAGGATGGCAAATTGGGTTGACCATGTGTAAAGTAGGAGGTAAGATTCGTTTAATCATACCTTCTGCAATTGCGTATAATATTCGAAGCAGGAGCAGTAAAATTCCGCCCAATAGTGTATTGGTATTTGATATTGAAGTGCTTTCTGCTAAATAATTATGGCTTAGGAAAAAATTTAATGCAAACCGGATTTGGAATATGTAATGTGGTTCCTGTATGCGTTAATAAACCTGAGTGTTTATTTATTTTAAACACTTCTATATTGTCGGTTTTTTGGTTGGCTACTAATAAAAAATTACCTGTTGGATCAATATTAAAATTGCGTGGACCTTCACCCCTGGTTGATTCGTAGCCAATAGAACTTAATAAGCCATCTGGCGCAACACTAAAAATAGCAATATTATTTTCCTTCCCTCTATTGGATGCATATAAGAATTTTCCGTCGGGTGTAATATGAATATCGGCACTGCCCGGTTGGCCTGTGTACATTGATGGATGTGTGGCTATTTGTTGTTCAAAATTTGCCTGTCCATTTTTATAATCGAATACCGAAACAAATCCCCCCATTTCTGTTATTACATATAACTTCTTACCATTAGGTGCAAAACACAAATGTCTTGGTCCGCTACCTGGTTCGGTTGTAAAATACGCAGGATTTGCTGCACGCAATGGTTGTGCCGATTTTGAATGAAACTGATACACACTAATTTGATCGGTACCTAAATCGGGGGTAAGTAAGTATTTTTCATCGGGCGAAAAAAATACAGAATGTACATGTGGTCTATCTTGTCGAATAGCATCTACACTTTTACCTGTATGAATAATATGTTGTGCAAATGGCGCAATCGATCCGTCTGCATTTACAGGAAAACTTGCTAGGGTTCCACCAGTATAATTGGCTGCCACCAACCACTTGCCGTCTTTGGTAATTGAAATATGACAAGGGTTTTCACTGCCGCTTGATTGTTTGTTTACAAACGTTAATTTGGCGGTACTTGCATCAAAGGAATAAGATGCAACAAATCCTGCTTGCTGTCTACTTACTTCATTTACTGCATAAACATGCTTGCCATCTGGTGCAATAGTTAAGAATGATGGATTAGAAGCACTATCGGTATTATTTAACCATTTGGTTTCTCCTGTTGCAGCATCAAATTGATAAACATAAATTCCTTTACTAGTGCTGGCTGTATAAGTTCCTATAAATAAAAAATATTTTTGAGAAAAGCAAGACAGACTTATTAATAAGCTTAAAATAAATAAACGAAATTGCATAATACCTGATTTTTATTTAGCGTTTTTCACATATTTTTCCAACCACTGATTTTGTTCCCATAACATATGTAATAGGTTTTCTTTGCCTCTATAACTATGTGCTTCATAGGGTAAAAAAACAAATCGTACAGTTCCTCCATTGCCTTTAATAGCATTGTATAATCTTTCGCTATTAATTGGAAAGGTACCCGGATTGTCATCTGTATCGCCATGAATTAATAAGATAGGCGTTTTGATTTTATCGGCATAACTAAATGGACTCATTTCAAAATACAAATTTGGTGCCTGCCAATAAGTACGGTCTTCATTTTGAAAACCAAATGGGGTAAGGGTTCTGTTGTATGCACCACTTCGGGCAATTCCTGCTTTGAATAAATTGGTATGTGCTAATAAATTGGCTGTCATAAATGCGCCATAACTGTGCCCACCAACAGCCACCCTGTTTTTATCACCCACACCCATTGCTGCTAATTTATTAATTCCTGCTGCAGCATTCATTTCTAGTTGTGCAACAAAATTATCGTTCGGCTTTTTATCGGCACTAGTGGCTACAATTGGAAATTCTGCATTGTCTAAAACGGCATATCCTTGTGTAACATAAAATATTGGAGATGCCCAACTAATAGTCGTAAAGCGTGATTGAGATCCACGTACTTGTGCGGCATCTGCTGCGTTATTGAATTCACGTGGATAAGCCCACATTAGAATTGGTAAGGGGCCGTCTTTTTCTTTATTATAACCGCGTGGTAAATAGAGGTCGCCAGTTAAATCTACGCCATCGGCTCTTTTGTAAGCTACTTTTTGTTTGCTTACACCATCTAATGCTGGATAAGGATTACCAAAATTAGTAAGAGCTATATCTGTATTGGGTTGTAGGAGATTTTTTAAATAATAATTTGGCACGTCTTTTTGAGATTCTTTACGCGTAATGACCAATAATTTATTGGCATCTAAAACCTCTGTTACATATTCGTAAACACCTTCTGTGCAACGCCAAATGATTTCATTCTGCTTGCTGCTTAAATTGAACTTTGCTAAAAAAGGAAGGTCTCCTTTTGCAGATGAACCAATAAAATTATTCATTAATAATTCACTACCATTGTTGGTTGTAAGTACAACTGATCTGCCAAATTGATTCTTACTAGTAACAGGTGTTCCTGGATCATTATAAGCATCGGTTTGGTTGCGTTCGTATAATTTTTCTACAGTATTAGTAGTGCTATTAAACCTGCTTATTCTACTTAATTGTTTGCTACGTAAAACTTCTTGCACCAATGCAAGTGTTCCATTGCCCCAACTAGTTCCTGCATAGCGCATTTGTGTTTTAAATAATTGTGTTGGGTTGCCAGTAAATGGTGCACTTAAAGAAAATACAGCATCGTGGTATTCCATTTTGTTTTTTATTAAACCACTATCTAATGGCATTGCCCAAGTAATGGTGGCTGCCTCGTCGTCGCGCCAATCAAATAGTCGGGGAACATTTTGTGTATTGTCATTGCCAGAGGGTGTTCCTTCTGAAGAGGGTAATTCGGCAACTATTTTTACTACCGTTCCTTTTAAATCTGTTATAGCAATTGTTGCAGGAAATCCATAGGCAGTCACTAAATAAGAAAATGGTTTTTTAATGATACGTTGTAGTAAATATTTTTTGTCGGGTGATGTGCTAAAGCTTGCCAATAAACAAGGTTTTCCAACAAGTGTTTCTATGCCATTTTTATTTTGAATAAGTTGCGTGCTGGCATAAAATTCAAACAATTGTTCGTCGTATGGCGATTTGATTAAATCTTGAAAAGTAGCGCTAGGAGCGGCTTTTCCTAAATTTTGTTGTATAGTTGGCCCTTTGGGAGTAATAGATTTTTTAGGAGCCATATTGGCTGGCTGAATAGCTGATTTGTATAAAATGGTTTGGTCGTCGAGCCAAATAAAAGCGCTTCCTAAAACAGTATTAACTGCTTGCTTATTTATTTTCACTGCTTTTTTGGTTGCTATATCAATTACATATAAATCAATATTTGTAGCATTGGTATTAGTAAAAGCAATTTTTGTTTCGGAAGGGTTCCAACTAATATTACTAGCTAAAATAGTTGCTGGCAAACCACTAATAGTTGCCACTTGTTTTGTTTGAATATTTTTCAACACAAAATTGTTCACATAGGTTTGTCTACTTGGCGAATAATTATTTGGATTTAATCTTAAGCCTGCAATGCGTATTTCTGGTTGCCCTAATTCTTCTACTGTTGGATAAGAGTTGCGCTCACTTAATAATATCCAATTAGCCTTACTATCTATACTTACACTTGGTGTTGGTTTAGCCAAAAGCAAGTCTGCAATAGCTTTTGGAGGCATTTGATAACTCATTGCATCTTGTGCTAATATACTGCTTGATAAAAATAATCCGAGAACTGCTGTAAATAATTTGCTATTCATTTTCATACTTTAATTTTATTATTGAAATACGCGTACATAATCTATTTCCATACGTTGCGGGAAAATGGAATCGTCTATTCCAAACTTCCCTCCCCAAAATCCACCAATTGCTACATTTAACAATAAATGGAAAGGTTTGTTGAAAGGCCATCCTGTTTGATCGCTGTGTTCGTTTTTAAATTGGAAGTATACCATATTATCAACCCCCAATTTTATTGTTTCGGCATCCCAGTCTAATTGGTACACATGAAAATGTTCGGAGCAATCCATCACTGGAATGGAATCGGTTTTTTGTGTGCCAATGGTATGGTAGTATTTTTTACAGTGTACCGATCCGTTAATCATTCCATGATCGAATCCTACATGTTCCATAATATCTATCTCGCCATCGTCGGGCCATTTAAGTGGTGTGGTTGATGCCAACATCCAAATAGCAGGCCATGTTCCGCGGCCCTTTGGTAATTTGGCTCGAACTTCAATTCTTCCATAAGTCCAGTCGCCTTTGCCTTTTGAAACAAGTCTTACAGAACTATAATTTTTATTTTGAATCGATTCTTTGTGTGCTTCAATAATTAAATTGCCGTTTTCTACTCGGGCATTTTTTAATTTTTGTGCGGTATAATATTGCGCTTCGTTGTTTCCCCAGCCATGTCCGCCAGTATCGTAACTCCATTTTTTAGGGTCTGGGAGGCCTTTGTAATTGAACTCGTCGCTCCAAACTAGTTTTCGTTGTTGCTGTGCAGAAAGGCTATTAAACAAGAGAACTGCGCAGATACTAGCTAATAAATACTTGTGCATACAGTGATTTTATACGCGGAAGTTAATAATAAATTTGCCCATAACTGATTATGCCATTATTTTTGTGGAGTAATGAAGCAAACAACACAACTACACCACCATCATCATAACTTGCCTAACTGGTAAGCTATTGGTGTTTTTGTATTTGAATAAAACATTAAAAAGCTTACCCTCGGGTAGGCTTTTTTCGTAACCAACCATGCTAAAGTGGTATTCTTTAGCGCAATTGAAATTATTTTTATGTTAGAAGCAAGCAGTCAAAACAGTGTAACGCCTCCAGTAAAACTTAGGTTAGCCATTCAAAAAAGCGGTCGTTTGCACGATGATTCTATTCGTTTATTAAAAGAATGTGGCATTGATATTAGCAATGGGGTGAATAAATTAAAGGCCGATGCCAGTAATTTTCCAATAGAAGTTTACTTTTTACGCGACGACGATATTCCTCAATATGTTGAAGATGCTGTTGCCGATATTGGTTTTGTAGGCGAAAACGTAGTGTTTGAAAAGAACAAAAAACTAGTAGTTGGCGAAAAATTAGGCTTTGGTAAGTGCAGGCTTTGTATTGCTATTCGCAAAGGAGAAGACTATACAGGTGCAGGATTCTTAGCCAATAAACGGATTGCAACTAGTTACCCAGTGTTGGTTCGCCAGTTTTTAAACAAGAACAATGTAAATGCCGAAATTCATGAAATTAGTGGGAGTGTAGAAATTGCACCCGGAATTGGATTGGCCGATTCTATCTGTGATTTAGTGAGTAGTGGATCTACTTTGTTTATGAATGGATTGAAAGAAGTAGAAACCATCCTTGAATCTCAAGCGGTTTTAATTCAAAATGAAAACCTATCTGAGGCTAAAAAGCAATTATTGAGCCGATTATTATTTCGAATTCAGGCGGTTAAAAAAGCCAAGAACAACAAGTATATTCTACTCAACGCGCCAAATGATAACCTCGAAAAAATCATTAGTTTATTGCCAGGCATGAAAAGTCCTACCGTTTTGCCTTTAGCAGAACCAGGTTGGAGTAGTGTTCATAGTGTATTGAATGAGAATGAGTTCTGGGATATAATTGAACAATTAAAAGAAGCGGGTGCCCAAGGTATTTTGGTAATTCCAATTGAAAAAATGATTGTTTAATGCTATTGATAAATGATGCAACTAATTAAATTTCCAGAAAAACATCAATGGGCGTCCATTTTAAAAAGGCCTGTTTTTGACAATACCGCCTTGGTTGGAACCGTTCAATCTGTATTAGGTGCGGTTAAAATAGAAGGTGATGCTGCTGTAAAAAAATATACTGCTCAGTTCGATGGTGTTGAAATCAATGAAATTTTAGTTACTGAAGCAGAAATTGCAACGGCAATGGCTTTAGTATCTGAAGAATTGAAGGCTGCCATTATACAAGCAGTTGCCAATATCCGCCAATTTCATAATAACCAATTAGCACCCGTTGAGGTAATTGAAACCATGCCCGGCGTAAAATGCTGGCGCAAATCGGTTGGAATAGAAAAAGTAGGATTATACATACCCGGAGGATCGGCTCCTTTGTTTTCAACCATTTTAATGTTAGGTGTTCCTGCACAAATTGCTGGTTGTAAAGAGATTGTGCTTTGTTCTCCACCCAATAAATCTGGTGAACTGCACCCGGCTATTCTATTTGCTGCACAATTAGTAGGCATTACAAAAATCTATAAAATTGGTGGCGTGCAAGCGATTGCCGCAATGGCTTATGGTACCGAAACAGTTCCGCAAGTGTATAAGATTTTTGGTCCTGGTAACCAATATGTAACCTGTGCAAAGCAACTCATTCAACAGCAAGGAATTGCTATTGATATGCCAGCTGGACCGAGTGAAGTATGTGTATTGGCCGATGCAACTTCCAATCCTGTTTTTGTGGCTGCCGATTTATTAAGTCAGGCAGAACACGGGGCAGATAGCCAGGTTTTACTAGTTACTGATTCGCTAACAATTGCCAATCAGGTTCAATCTGAATTAGTAAAGCAGTTAGATAAATTATCAAGAAAAGAATTGGCTATTAAGGCTTTAAATAATAGTACTTGTATTTTAATTAAAGATATAAACGAAGGAATTGAACTAGTAAATGCCTATGCTGCAGAGCATTTGATTATTGCTTGTGAAAATCCAGAAAACATATCGAATCAAATTTATAATGCCGGCTCTATCTTTTTGGGGAACTACTCGCCAGAGAGTGTTGGCGACTATGCAAGCGGCACCAATCATACATTACCTACCAATGGTTATGCAAAAGCCTATAGTGGTGTAAGTGTAGATAGCTTCGTTAAAAAAATTACTTATCAGCAACTAAGCCCTACTGGTTTAAGCAATATTGCATCCATTGTTGAATTAATGGCCGAGGCAGAAGGATTAGATGCCCATGCCAATGCAGTTAGGGTTCGACGCATTAATGAATTGAAAAACTAGGTCTATGTTTGAATTAAATAAACTTGTTCGATTTAATATCAGCCAACTAAAAGCCTATTCTTCGGCCCGTGACGAATTTAGCGGAGAAGCAAAAGTTTTTTTAGACGCCAATGAAAATAGTTTGGGTTCGCCCTTAACCAAATGGTATAACCGTTACCCAGACCCGCACCAACATGCTGTTAAATTGGCTTTGAGTGCTGTAAAAGGTATTCAACCAGCACATATTTTTTTAGGAAATGGCAGCGACGAATGCATTGATTTGTTGTTTCGTTGCTTTTGTGAGCCTGGCAAAGACAATGTAATTATCTGTCCGCCAACTTATGGCATGTACGAAGTGAGTGCCAACATTAATGATATTGCTTTAAAAATTGCGCCTTTATTACCCGATTTTCAATTAGACCTAGTGCATATTGAAACCTTGGTGGATGCCAATACCAAAATCATTTGGCTTTGCTCGCCAAACAACCCAACTGGCAATAGTTTGAATAGGGTTGATATGGAAACCATTTTAAATAATTTTAATGGGATTGTAGTAATTGATGAAGCTTATATCAATTTTGCCAAGCAGCAGTCATTCATTCAAGAATTAGCCGAATATCCTAACCTAGTGGTATTGCAAACCTTTAGTAAGGCTTGGGGTTTGGCGGCACTTCGTTTGGGAATGGCTTTTGCATCAACGGCTATTATTGATATTATGAACAAGGTTAAGCCACCATATAATATCAACCAAGCCACCCAAGAATTTGCTTTAAAAGCATTGGAAGAAGTTGGTCAGGTAAATGATATGATTAAAGAACTAGTAAGCATGCGCCAAGCACTAGCCGAAGTGTTTGAATCGATGCCTACCGTAGAAAAAGTCTATCCATCCGATGCCAACTTTATTTTGGTAAAAATTAAGGATGCCCGAAAAATTTATGAATTTTTATTAACCAAGGGAATTGTTTTGCGCGATAGGAGTTCGGTTCAGTTATGTGCAGATTGCCTCCGCATAACCATCGGAACAGAAAAAGAGAATACCATTTTGGTAGATGCCATGCAAGATTGGTACCAAGTTCAAACAATCGCTTAATTATTCTGTTTTGATTTGTACATTCATTGTCTAAAAAAAATAATAACATGCTTAAAATTGTCCACTACAGTTTATTAGTAGCAAGTGTAATAGGGATGTCTTCAGCCAAAGTGTTGGCAAATCATCCGGTTAAAAAATTGTCTAAAACGCATGTAGTAGCAGATACTATCAATGCAGGGTTAAAATTACCTACTGGTTTTGAAGCACTAAAAGTTGCCGACAACCTAGGACGTGCTCGCCATATAGCAGTTACAGCTCAAGGAGATATCTATGTAAAACTAGGTAGATTATCTAGTGGAAAAGGAACACTTCGTTTGCGCGATAACAACAAAGATGGTAGGGCAGATGATATTCAGTCTTTTGGAAATTTTATTGGAACAGGTATTGCCATTAAAAATAATTATTTGTATACCTCTTCTGATGATGCGGTATATCGTTACCAACTAAATGCAAATGGGGAAGTGATAAATACCGAAGCCCCAGAAAAAATTATTAGTGGTTTAATTAATCGTGGTCAACACGAAACCAAATCTGTTGCATTAGATAATGATGGCAATATCTATGTAAATATTGGTGCTTATTCTAATTCTTGTCAAATTGAAGATCGAAAAAAAGGCTCTTTAGGAAAAACACCTTGCCCAATTTTAGATTCTGCTGGAGGTATCTGGAAATTTAGTGCCAGCAAACTTAATCAGACTTATGAAAATGGCGTTAGATATGCAACAGGGCTCCGTAATGTAGTTGGTTTAGATTGGAATACACAAAATAACCAACTCTATGTTATGCAACACGGACGCGATCAATTACACGATTTGTTTCCTGATATGTATACCGAAAAAGACAATGCAGAAAAACCTGCAGAAACCATGTATGCACTAAAGCAAGGTACCAATGCAGGATGGCCTTATGTATATTACGATCCTGAATTAAAGAAAAAAATGGTTGCACCAGAATATGGTGGAGATGGAAAAAAGGTATCAACCGATAAAAATATTGCGGATCCTGCAATTGCATTTCCTGCACATATGGCGCCGAATGGTTTGTTGTTTTATACAGGTAGTCAATTTCCTGCTAAATACAAAAACGGTGCGTTCATTGCTTTCCATGGTTCTTGGAACAGAGCACCTTTACCTCAAGAAGGTTATTTTGTTGCTTTTGTACCTTTTAAAAACGGAAAGCCAACAGGCGAATGGGAAATTTTTGCCAATGGATTTGCAGGTGTAGAAGTGGTTACAAGTACACGTTCGGCACAACACCGTCCATGTGGATTGGCGCAAGGTCCAGACGGTTCTTTGTATGTGTCGGACGATTCAAAAGGAACGATTTATAAAATTAGTTATACAGGTAAATAATGAGTAGCATAAAAAAAGGTTTGATAGGTTTTGCATTATTGCTTTTTGCTTTTAATTTTTGGGGATTTAAATCTGAAACCAAATTACCAGATCCTGTAATGGCTTCGGTATTAAGGGGAAAGGATGTTTACAAGGCGCAGTGTTTGGCTTGTCATCAACAAGATGGCGGTGGTGTGCCACATTTAAATCCACCGCTTGATGGTTCTCAAAATGTTAACGGAAACGATAAAGCCAGACTCATTAAAATTGTTTTAAATGGATTGGCCGACCGTGTTGAAATAGAAGGCGAAATGTATAGTAATACCATGGCATCACACAAAGATTTGTCTAACCAACAAATTGCAGATGTACTTACTTATATTAGAAATAGTTGGACGAATAAAGCAGGCCCAGTAACAGTGGAAGAAGTGAAAATTGGTCGATCTAAATTAAAGTAACCATGAAAAGAGTTTTATTTATAGACAGAGATGGCACCATTATTAATGAGGCGCCGCCAACGTATCAGATTGATGATTTTTATAAGTTAAGTTTTTATCCAAAAGTATTTAAATACTTGTCTTTGATAGCCAAAGAAATGGATTACGAACTGGTAATTATTACCAATCAAGATGGCTTGGGTACCGACGCTTTTCCTGAAAAAACTTTTTGGCCAGTACAAGATTTTATTATGGAAACTTTGGCCAACGAAGACATTCATTTTTCGGCAGTTTATATTGATAAAACTTTACCTGCAGAAAATGCAACTACCAGAAAACCACGTACTGGTCTACTAACTGCTTATATCAATAATCCTGCTTACGATTTGGCTAATTCTTTTGTAATTGGCGATCGGATCACAGATATTCAATTGGCTAAGAACCTTGGCTGTAAAGCAATTTGGTTAAAAACAGATGCTAGTTTAGGTGCTGCTGAAGTTGACGCAGAAATGACGGAATTAACAAGTTCTATTGCACTTGAAACCATTCATTGGGCAGATATTTATGCGTTTTTAAAATTGGGATTGCGTAGTGTTACACACGAGCGTAATACCAATGAAACAAAAATTACGGTGTCTTTAAATATAGACGGATCAGGCAAAACGGCTATTGATACGGGCATTGGATTTTTCGACCATATGCTTGATCAAATTGCACGTCATGGTCAACTCGATTTATCGGTACAAACCAAAGGTGATTTGCATATAGACGAGCACCACACTATTGAAGATACCGGCCTTGCTATTGGTGAAGCATTTGCACTCGCATTGGCCGACAAACGTGGAATGGAACGCTATGGCTTTGCCCTGCCAATGGACGAAGCCTCCGCTCAAGTATTAATTGATTTTGGTGGTCGCAATTGGTTGGTTTGGGATGCAAGTTTTCAGCGCGAAAAAATAGGAGAGATGCCAACAGAAATGTTTTTCCATTTCTTCAAATCCTTTAGTGATGCAGCAAAATGTAATTTGAATATTTCTTGCAAAGGCGATAACGAACACCATAAAATTGAAGCCATCTTTAAAGCTTTTGCAAAAGCAATAAGAATGGCGGTAAAACGTGATCCTTTTTCAAATCACTTACCATCAACAAAAGGCGTATTGTAATATTATTTTAAACGGGTCCAAACTTCAGTGCGGCCTAACATAGAGAACCCAATATATCCTCTAACATTGAGTGTATTGGGTTCTTTTAGTTTTATAATGCATTTGTATTCTTTGCCATTCATAGGGTCGTAGATTTTGCCATTATTCCATTCACTATTGTCGAATTGAAAGTTTCTAAGAATCAATGAGCCTAAAATCGGTTTGTTTTTTTGTGCAGGGTCAGGATTATTTGCATCTACTTTGGGTTGACCTTTCTCATTGTTTGGTTCTTTTAACCAAATGATTTTTCCAAAATAGCTTTTACCTTCTTTATATACTTGAATATGGCCTTTTCCATTAGAACTTATCCATGTACCTAGAATATCATCGGGGCCAGTGGCAAATGCGGTTCCAAATCCAAAACAGGTTAATATTAATAGGTATAATGCTTTTTTCATGTGTTTGTTTTTTCAAATATGAATCAATAATGGTGGTCTAACAAATTTTAGAACAAAGTTTTTTATGATATGTTTTTAAATAGCCAGCTATTTTGTAGAAATGTCTGTTTTATGTAAAACTTTGTATAAAAATTTGGTCAACAAGCAATTCTCACGCATATTTGCAGTACAATGAACAGATTAGCAAACAAATATTGGTGGTGGCATACAAACTTTGAAAGGGGATTGTAATGGCCTAGCCTTACGTTTTTGAATATATTCAAAGCCCCGACAATTTTGCCGGGGTTTTTTTATATCCATCTACGAACTGATAATCAATTATTGCATACAATAAATTTTAAGGAATAGGCTATGAAAAAAATAATTGTTCAAACAAATTGCAAAAGGCTATTGGCTGATATTTATACGCCAGTTGGTATTTATTTGCGCCTTAGGGATCGATTTCGTGATACCGTATTATTAGAAAGTACCGATCATCATGTGGCCGAAAATAGTTACTCCTTTATTTGCATTAATGCTTTTGCAGGTATTGAAGTAAGTTCGTCGAATAGTATTGAATTTAAATTGCCCAATGAAACACCCCAAAAGTTAGCGCTAGAAAATGTGGCAGATGCGCCTAGAGAACTATGGAATTTCATGCAAAATTTTCAAATAGAACCAGCCGTAGAAAAGGAAGCAAAATTTGCGCAAGGACTTTATGGTTATACCAGTTTCGATGCGGTTCAGTTTTTTGATACCCTTCATTTTAATGCAGAAAAACAAGCTGCGCCAGTTATTCCGTTAATGCGCTATAGGCTTTATCAATATGTAATTGCATTCAACCATTTTAAAGACGAGTTATTTATTTGTGAGAATACAATTGCAGGAATTGATTCAGAAGTAGCAATGGTAGAATCGCTTATTAAAAGTAAAGACGTTCCTGTTTATCCTTTTAAAAGTAAGGGTATTGAATCATCTAATATGACCGATGAAACCTATCGTACCATGGTACAAAAAGGTATTCAAAGTTGTTTGCGTGGAGATGTATTTCAAATTGTATTGAGTCGTAGATTTCAACAGTCTTTTACCGGAGATGAGTTTAATGTTTATCGCGCATTAAGAAGTGTTAATCCTTCGCCTTATTTATTCTTTTTTGATTATGGCGATTATAAATTAATGGGATCATCACCAGAAGCCCAATTGATTATTCAAAATGGCAAAGCAATTGTACATCCAATTGCAGGAACATTTAAACGTAGTGGAGACGATGCAACAGACAAAGCAATGGCCGAAAAATTATTGCTAGATGTAAAAGAAAACGCAGAGCATGTCATGTTGGTTGATTTGGCTAGAAATGATTTGAGTAGGTCTTGCGATGAAGTAACAGTAACCCAATATAGACAAGTGCATTATTATAGTCATGTGATTCATTTGGTAAGTGAAGTAACAGGCCAAGTTCGCGCTAATCAAAATCCTTTTGAATTATTGGCCAAAACCTTTCCTGCAGGCACTTTGAGTGGTGCGCCGAAATTTAAGGCCATGGAATTGATTGATCGTTTCGAGCCAACAGCTAGGGGCTATTATGGCGGAGGTATTGGTTTTATGGGCTTTGATGGATCTTGTAATCATGCAATTATGATTCGTACTTTTTTAAGCAAGAATAATACACTTACTTATCAAGCAGGTGCAGGAGTTGTTGCGGCGAGTGTTCCAGAAAATGAATTACAAGAAGTAAACAATAAATTGAATGCCCTTAAAAAAGCCATTCAAATAGCAGAAACCATTTAGTTGTATAGGCTACTATAATTATAAGATATGAAGATTTTAGTTTTTGATAATTACGATTCGTTTACATACAACTTGGTGCACTTAGTTGAAAAAATTACCCATACCAAAGTGGATGTTTTTAGAAACGATGAAATTGCTTTAGAAAAAGTGAAAGATTACGATAAAATTATTTTGTCGCCAGGTCCGGGAGTGCCTTCCGAAGCAGGGTTGTTAATTCCATTAATAAAAGAATACGCTGCCTCGAAATCTATACTGGGTGTATGTTTAGGACATCAGGCAATTGGCGAAGCTTTTGGTGGAACGCTTACTAATTTATCGTCGGTATTTCATGGTGTTGCTACGCCAATTCAATTAGTTCCAAGAACAGCAGCAATTAGTACGAATAAAAATAATTTGTTTGAAGGAATGCCTAATGAGTTTGTTGTTGGTCGATACCATAGTTGGGTTGTGAGCGATAAAAATTTTCCTGAAGAACTAACTATTACAGCATCTGAATCGAATGGATTTATTATGGCATTAGAACATAAAACTTTTGATGTACAAGGCGTTCAATTTCATCCAGAATCGGTACTTACACCACTAGGTGAAACAATTGTAAGAAACTGGTTAAAAAAATAATATGAAAAAGATATTGCAATATTTATTTGAGCACAAAACGCTCGGCAGAAATGAGGCAAAAGAAATATTAGTCAACATGTCTGCTGGCCAATACAATGATGCAGAAATTGCGTCTTTCATTACAGTATTTTTAATGCGCAGTATTACTATTGAAGAGTTGCAAGGTTTTAGAGATGCTTTACTAGAGCTTTGTGTAAAAGTCGATTTAAAAGGATATGAAGTAGTAGATATTGTTGGTACAGGTGGCGATGGAAAAAACACCTTTAATATTTCTACACTGGCTTGTTTTATAGTAGCAGGTGCAGGGCAGAAAGTAGCCAAACATGGCAACTATGGTGCAAGTTCTATTAGTGGTGCATCGAATGTAATGGAGCAGTTGGGCTATCGACATAAAAATGACAATGCGTCTTTGTTAAAAGAAATTGAATCAGCTAATATTTGTTTTTTACATGCGCCATTATTTCATCCTGCATTAAAAGTGGTTGGCTCAACAAGAAAGAGTTTGGGTGTAAGAACTTTTTTTAACATGCTAGGTCCTATGGTAAATCCTGCAGCACCTGCATATCAATTGGTGGGTGTGTATAATTTAGAAATGGCTAGAATTTATAATTATTTATTACAGCAAACCGGAAAAGCATTTACCATTTTACACAGCTTAGATGGTTACGACGAAATATCATTAACCAACGACACAAAAATTATTACCAATGAAGGTGAATTTATTTATACGCCAGAACAATTGGGTAAACGTGCCGTAACGCCAGAATCTATTTATGGCGGTGATTCTGTAGAAGAAGCAAGTGCAATTTTTAAATCAATTATAAAAGGTGAGGGTACTTGGGCGCAAAACGCAGTAGTATTAGCCAATGCTGCTATGGCTTTGCACTGTACAGGAAAATACGCCAACTATAACGATGCTTATTTAGCAGCAGTAGAAAGTCTTGAATCTGGTAAAGCATACCAGTCTTTACAAACATTAATTAGCCTTCAATAATATGAATATTCTAGATAAAATTGTTGCACAAAAACAAATAGAAGTAGCGGCTAGAAAATTGCAAACACCTGTTGCTGTTTTAGAGCAAATGAAATATTTTTCTGCCGAAACACTTTCCTTGTATTCCTTTTTATTAGATCCTACAAAAACGGGTATTATAGCGGAGTATAAACGAAAGTCTCCTAGCAAAGGGGTTATTAATGACCAGGCAACGGTTGAAGAAGTTACTATGGCTTATACCAAACATGGTGCATCGGGAATTTCAGTTTTAACCGATACTGAATTTTTTGGTGGATCATTAACCGATTTATTGGCTGCAACCATTAATGAACTGCCTTTATTGCGCAAAGATTTTATGATTGATGAATACCAATTGATTGAAGCCAAAGCCCATGGCGCCGAAGTGATTTTATTAATTGCTGCTTGTTTAAGTCCTGATAAAGTAAAATCAATGGCAGCAACCGCTAAATCTTTAGGTTTAGAAGTGTTGCTAGAAATTCATAACGAACAAGAGTTAGAACATATTTGTGATAGTATTGATTTAGTGGGTGTAAATAACCGCAATTTGAAAACATTTGAAGTGAGTATTGATACTTCTTTGGCCTTAATTAAACAAATTCCAACTAATAAACTGGCTATTGCAGAAAGTGGCATTAGTAATGTAGATACTATTGTAACTTTACGCCAGGCAGGTTTTAAAGGATTTTTAATTGGAGAAAATTTCATGAAACAAGCTAGCCCTTCGATTGCTTTTGCTGATTTTGTACATCAATTAAAAGCAAAATAGTATGCGTATTAAAGTTTGTGGTATTACTAAACCTGATCAATTAATTCAACTCGATGAAATGGGTGTTGAATTTGCAGGATTTATTTTTTATCCCAAATCTCCCAGATATGTTTTTTCGCAGATGACCAAAGAGCAACTTCGAAAATTAAAAGGGAAACAGATTAACAAAGTAGGGGTGTTTGTTAATACGCCTGCAGAAGAAGTGCTGCATATGGTTGATGCTTGTGGATTGTACTTGGTGCAATTACACGGAGACGAATCTCCTAAATATTGTGAACGCATTTCAAACTATGTAACAGTTGTAAAAGCGTTTAGAATGCGTGAGGGTGAAAATATTTTGTGGCGAGCAAAAGATTACCAAGATGTAGCAGATATGTTTTTATTTGATACAGAAGGTGCTGGATATGGCGGAACAGGAAAGAAGTTTAATTGGAAACAATTAGAAGGAGAGACAGTTAGAAAGCCATTTTTTTTAAGTGGAGGAATTGAGCCCACTGATGCAGATTTATTAAAAGAATTTTCAACAAGCTCGGTAGCAAAAGATTTGTTTGCGGTAGATATCAATAGCAAATTCGAAATAACACCAGGCATAAAAGATATGGCAAAAGTGCAGGCTTTTGTAACAGCCATTAAGGGATAGTTTAAAGTAATAAATGATGAACACAACTACTAGTTTTCAACAGCCCGATTTACAAGGATATTATGGCCAATTTGGCGGTGCGTATATTCCTGAAATGTTACACAGAAATGTTGAGGAATTAAAAGCACGGTATTTAGATATTATGTATGAGCCGAGTTTTCAAAAAGAATTCCAATCATTACTCAAAGATTATGTTGGAAGGCCAACGCCACTATTTTTAGCTGAGCGATTGAGCAAAGAATTTAATGCTCCAATTTATTTAAAACGCGAAGACCTTTGTCATACAGGCGCGCATAAAATTAATAATACAATAGGCCAAATTTTATTGGCTATTAAACTAGGCAAAACTCGAATCATTGCAGAGACTGGTGCAGGCCAACATGGTGTAGCAACGGCTACTGTATGTGCTTTGAAAGGATTAGAATGCATTGTTTACATGGGTGAAAAAGATATTGAACGCCAAGCCCCGAATGTGGCACGTATGCGTATGCTTGGTGCTAAAGTAATTCCTGCACTGAGTGGTAGCAAAACGTTGAAGGATGCAACCAATGAAGCCATTCGTGACTGGATTAATAATCCTATAGATACCCATTATATTATTGGTAGTGTGGTTGGTCCGCATCCTTATCCAGATATGGTTGCACGTTTTCAAAGTGTAATTAGCGAAGAAACTCGCTGGCAGTTAAAAGAAAAAACAGGCAATGAATTGCCAACGCATGTGGTGGCCTGTGTGGGTGGAGGAAGCAATGCCGCAGGTGCATTCTATCATTTTTTAGATGAGCTAAGCGTACAATTAGTTGCTGTTGAAGCAGCTGGTATGGGCGTATATTCTGGCATGAGTGCTGCAACAACGCAATTGGGTAAACCAGGTATTTTACACGGCAGTAAAAGTTTGTTAATGCAAACGGCAGATGGCCAAGTAGTAGAGCCACATAGTATTTCTGCAGGTTTAGATTATCCAGGAGTAGGACCCTTGCACGCGCATTTATTTACTTCTGGAAGGGGTACATTTTTAAGTGCTACAGACAAAGAAGCTTTAGACGCCGCATTTCATGTAAGCAAAACAGAAGGGATTATTCCAGCACTAGAAACAGCACATGCTTTTGCTGTGTTAGGAAAAATGAATTTAAAATCTTCCGATAGGGTAGTTGTTTGCTTGAGTGGTAGGGGCGATAAAGATTTGGCAACCTATATTCGAGAATTAGATTTGGGGGTATAATTATCAAAGCGTCAAATTTTAAAATTGAATTCATGAGTCGTTTACAAGCATTGTTTGCAAATAAAAAAGAAAGGGTATTAAATGTGTATTTTACTGCAGGATATCCCCAACTAGATAGTACTACAACCATTATACAAGCATTGCAAAATAATGGCGCTGATATTATTGAACTAGGAATGCCCTATAGTGATCCACTTGCCGATGGTCCGGTAATTCAAGAAAGTGGCAATATTGCTTTGCAAAATGGTATGACCATTGCTGTGTTGTTTGAACAATTAAAAAAAATCAAAGGACAAATTAATATTCCAATTATTTTAATGGGATATATGAATCCAGTAATGCAATATGGCTTTGAAAAATTTTGTGCAGATGCAAGTGCTGTTGGTGTTGACGGATTAATATTGCCCGATTTGCCAGAGTACGAATTTGAAATGGAATATGGTGCCATCATAAAAAAATACGGTTTAGACTTTGTTTTTTTAGTAACCCCCGAAACTTCAACCGAAAGAATTCAGCAACTCGATAATTTGAGTACTGGATTTTTATACGCAGTAAGTTCTTCTGCTACAACTGGTAAAGACAAAGATTTTAATTCTGTAGAAAAATACTTAAAACAATTACAGTCAATGCAATTGAAGAACCCTGTGTTAGTTGGATTTGGTATTAAAGACCGCAATACTTTTGAATCGGCTTGTAAATATGCAAATGGTGCCATTATTGGTACAGCTTTTATTAAAGCATTAGAAGGTTCAATAAATATTGATGCAACAGTAAAACAGTTTATCAGCGCAGTTGTTTAACAAAAAAGAAATTGAAATAGCATGAAACTAGTGATCATAAAATACAATGCCGGCAATATTCAATCGGTGCTTTATGCATTGGAGCGAATAGGGGTAGAGGCAATTGTAACGGATGATCATTCGGCAATCATGGCAGCAGATAAAGTGATTTTTCCGGGTGTTGGCGAAGCGAGTACGGCCATGCAATATTTGCAAGATCGTCAATTAGACAAATTGATTGTAAGTCTTACACAGCCCGTTTTGGGTATTTGTTTGGGTATGCAATTGATGTGTGCTTATAGCGAAGAGAACAATACACAATGTTTGGGAATTTTTGAAGAACGCGTACAAAAATTTCAACCAAATAGTATTGTGCAAGCCAATTTAAAAGTGCCTCAAATTGGTTGGAACACCATTACTCATTTACAAACTCCCATCTTTAACCAAATCAAAGAAAATAGTTATTGCTATTTTGTTCATGGATATTATGCAGCATTGGGCGAACATACCATTGCGCAAACAGACTATGTACAGCCTTATAGTTCGGCCTTGCATAAAAACAATTTTTACGGCCTACAATTTCATCCAGAAAAAAGTGCTGGAATTGGAGAGCAGATATTAAAAAACTTTATCCAATTATGAGGATAAAAAAATCACTATTATGCAAATTATACCGGCTATAGATATTATTGATGGAAAATGTGTTCGACTAACACAAGGCGATTATGCACAAAAAACTATCTACAACGAAAATCCATTAGAGGTTGCCAAGCAATTTGAAGCAGCAGGACTAAAGCGTTTGCATTTAGTAGATTTAGACGGCGCAAAAGCAGGTACAGTAAAGAACTGGGCCGTGCTGCAAGAGATTGCTGCGTATACCACTTTGAGTATTGATTTTGGAGGTGGAATAAAAAAAGACAAAGACTTAAATATTGTTTTTGAGTCTGGTGCAGCTTATGCTACTATTGGTAGTTTGGCAGTAAAAGACCCCGATACTTTTTTAGAATGGTTAAGGGTTTATGGAGCCGATAAATTTATTTTGGGTGCAGATGTAAAGTCAGAAAAAATTGCTGTAGCTGGTTGGTTAGAAACAACAGATATTAATATTTACGATTTTTTACAAGATTATATTAGCAAAGGAATTTTGCAATCGTTTTGTACCGACGTTAGTAAGGATGGTAAATTAGAAGGACCATCTATTGAATTGTATAAGAACATTGTGAAAAAATTTCCTTCCTTGTATTTTATAGCTAGTGGTGGAGTGAGTTGTTTAGATGATTTAACTGCGTTAAAAGAATTGGGTTGTTCTGGTGCTATTGTTGGAAAAGCTATTTATGAAGGAAGAATTGCACTAAAAGATTTGTCTAATTTTTAAACAAAGAATAGCGTAATAAAATGCTTACAAAAAGAATTATTCCTTGTTTAGATATTCGCGACGGACGCACTGTTAAAGGTGTGAATTTCGAAAATATTCGTGATGCTGGTGATCCAGTAGAATTGGGTGCATTTTATGCAGCACAAGGTGCCGATGAATTGGTTTTTTTAGATATTACGGCTACGATTGAAAAAAGAAAAACCTTAAGTGAGTTAGTGAATAGAATATCGCACCATATTAATATTCCTTTTACAGTGGGTGGCGGCATTAGTAGTGTTGATGATGTTAGTGTTTTATTGCAAAATGGTGCCGATAAAATTTCGGTTAATACATCGGCCTATAAAAATCCTCAATTAATTAAAGATTTAGCCAAAGAATTTGGAAGCCAATGCATTGTTTTAGCCATTGATACAAAGTTAGAAGCCGATGGTAATTGGTATGTGTATTTGAATGGTGGAAGGGTTAAAACAGATGCTAAATGTATTGATTGGGCTAAACAAGCTGTAGATTTGGGGGCTGGTGAAATATTGTTAACCTCTATGAACCACGACGGCACCAAACAAGGTTTTGCCCTAGACATTACCGCAACACTGGTGGAAACATTGCCCGTGCCAATTATTGCATCTGGCGGCGGTGGCACGATGGATCATTTTGTTGATGTGTTTACAACAGCCAAAGCAGATGCGGCATTGGCTGCTAGTATTTTTCATTTTAAGGAAATTGCCATTCCTGATTTGAAAGCTTATTTAAACGAAAAAGGAATTATTGTTAGAATTTAATACAACAATCATGAATATAGATTTTTCAAAATACGCAGATGGTTTAGTACCCGCAGTTATTCAAGACTTTAATACCGATAAAGTGTTAATGCTAGGTTTTATGAACCAAGAAGCGCTAGAAAAAACGGAAGCACTAGGACGGGTAACTTTTTTTAGTAGGAGTAAACAACGTTTGTGGACAAAAGGAGAGGAATCTGGTAATTTTTTAGAATTGAAAACCATAACGGTTGATTGTGATAATGATACTTTATTAATTAAAGCTCATCCGCTAGGGCCTGTTTGCCATACTGGTGCCGACACTTGTTGGATGGAAAAAAACCATAGCAATAATTTCTTGTCTTATTTAGAAGATATTATTCAATTGCGCAAACAAGCATCACCAGAGGATTCTTATGTGGCTAGTTTATTTGCCAAAGGGATGAATAAAATTGCCCAAAAAGTTGGTGAAGAAGCGGTTGAACTTGTAATTGAAACAAAAGACAATGACCAAGATTTATTTTTAAATGAAGCAGCCGACTTATTGTTCCATTACTTAATTTTATTAAATGCCAAAGGATATCGATTAACAGATGTGATGGATATTTTACAAAAACGTCATTCAAAATAATATGCGTCAATTATTTGTTTTTTTATTGCTACCTATATTTTCTTTCGCTCAAACTACTACGAAAGATTTTGTAATTAAAGCTTCCATCAAAGGATTGAAAGATAGTACCCAAGTATTTTTAAAAGGAGGTACTACAGGAACAACTATAGCCAATACCATTGTGCGTGATGGCCAATTTGCTATTACCGGCAAACTGAAAGAAGCCGATGTTTTTCAACTAAGTTTTATTGGTTATAAAGAAGGAATAGACCTTTTTTTATTTAATGATACTTTACAAATAGTAGGTGATTTAACTACGGGTTTAAATATGAGTGGCTCTCAAATTCAAGTAGACTACGAATATTTTAAACAACAGTTCAACCCGTTTAGAGACAGGTTGAATTCATTAGCTGCTGCTATTAACCAAGAAAAAGATGCTACCAAACGCAATGGGTTAATGAATGAGTTTAATACCAATAAAACAGGTGTGATTCAAACAGCAGCAGACTTTGCTAAATTAAAACCCAATTCTCCAGTTAGTCCTTTTGTGCTATATGTGATAAGTCCATTGTTTGAAGGAGCTGGGGGTATTCTATTAATAGAACCTAGTTATAAATTATTAACTGCTGCAGCCAAAACTTCTGCCTATTCAAAAACTTTAGAAAAAGCAATTGATGAAGCAAAGCTTGGCGCTATAGGGTCTATGGCTATTCCTTTCTCTCAAAAAGATACAGAAGGGAAATTGGTTTCATTAGCTTCTTTTAAAGGCAAATATGTTCTAGTAGATTTCTGGGCTAGTTGGTGTGGACCTTGCCGACAAGAAAATCCTAATGTTGTTAGGGCTTTCAATCGTTTTAAAGCCAAGAATTTTACTGTATTGGGTATTTCACTTGATCAAGATAAATCAAGGTGGTTACAGGCTATTAAAGACGATGGCTTAACCTGGACGCATTTAAGTGATTTGCAATATTGGAGCAATGCAGTAGCACAATTGTACAAAATACAAAGTATTCCAGCCAATATGCTAATTGATCCTACCGGAAAAATTATTGGTAAAAATTTAAGAGGCGAAGAATTGATTCAAACACTAGCCACTATTCTAAAATAATTATCGAATAAAAAATAGGGTATAACTGGTTTCGTCGAATCCTATCATTACAATCTTACCATCTAATTCAATAATAGGACGTTTAATAGCAGATTGCTTTTCTAATAAAAATGCAATGGCTGTTTTTTCATTCACTATTTTTCGTTGGTGGTTAATATCGTAAGCACGCCAAGTACTGCCTTTTTTATTTAACAATACTTCCCATCCTTTTTGTTTACACCAGTCTTGTAATTTCTCTTCGGTAATACCTTTCTTTTTATAATCGTGAAAAGTATATTCAATCTGGTTTGTTTTTAAAAAATTAATGGTGTCTTTAACGGTGTTGCAATTTGGAATTCCGTAAACTATATACATCTTTTTTATTAAGTGGTTTTAAAATGGGTGTTTAACCAACTGTCTTTCATTGGTATGATCCAATTGTTTAGCAACTCATTTTTTGTAGCGGCCAAATTATTAAAATAAAGGGTGTCTGGGTTTAAAAAGCCATTTTCAATTCCGTGTTTAATTTGACTCATTGGTAAAACTTGCACCTTGTCTTTTATTAAAAAAGCCAAACTCATACGATTAAGTAATGATACCTTATAATGAAGTTCTAGATCTTGAATCATCCTAAACAAAGTGTCGGTACTACATCCACCTACATGTGCTGCAGATTCATCGGCCATGATTACAATAAACTGCCCAAAGAATAAATTGGCATAACCTTTTACGGGGGTGCCATGTGTTTTCCAATTGGCTAAATAGCTGGTTAGTTTATCTTCTATTTCAAAGGCTTCGCTAATAGAAAATAATCGACTGCTTTGGTAAATCCAAACTTTTGAATTTGGTTGAAAATCTGCTGGAATTAAGTTGCTGTATTCAAAACTCATGTTTAAAAATTTATTGGTTATTCCATAGAAGCGGCAATCATTTCGGCAATATCCAAAACGGCTACTTCATTTTCTTTTTCTCTATTTTTTACGCCATCTGTCATCATTGTATTACAGAAAGGACAGGCCGATGCAATGAATGTAGCGCCTGTTTCTAGGGCTTCGTCTGTTCGTTCTGTATTAATGCGTTTGTTGCCTGGCTCATCTTCTTTAAACATTTGCGCACCACCAGCACCACAACACAAACCATTGCTTTTACAACGTTTCATTTCTACCAGTTCTGCATCTAGTGCTTCTAATACTTTACGAGGTGCTTCGTAAATATTGTTCGACCTACCTAAATAACAACTATCGTGGTAAACAATTTTCTTGCCTTTAAATTCGCCACCTTCTTTAAGTTTTATTTTTCCTTCATCAATTAATTGCTGTAAAAAACTGGTATGGTGAATCACTTCGTAATTGCCACCCAATTCTGGATATTCGTTTTTAAATGTATTAAAGCAATGCGGACAAGTAGTGATGATTTTTTTAATACCATATCCATTTAAAATTTGAATATTCTGGTAAGCCATCATTTGAAATAAAAATTCATTTCCTGCACGTCTTGCAGGGTCTCCAGTACATGCTTCTTCTTTTCCAAGTATTGCATAATTAACGCCCACTTTATTAAGGATGCTTGCAAATGCTTTGGTGATTTTTTGTGCTCGTTGGTCGAAACTTCCTGCACAGCCCACCCAAAACAACACTTCGGGTGTTTGGCCATTTGCAAGCATTTCAGCCATGGTATTTACTTTCATATTGGAAAGATTTATGTAAAGTTAGTTTAAAGTTCATGCCATTAATTATTTGGCATTTCATTGATCCAATTAGCACGATCGTCTGGCGCAAATTTCCAAGGTGCAAAATTATTTTCAATATTACTAAATGTGCTATTCCATTCTTGCGGTGCATTACTGTCTTCCATAATTAGCGCACGCCTTAGTTCCATAATAATGTCTAATGGAGAGATACTTACCGGACACTCCTCTACACAAGCATTACAGGTGGTACAGGCGCGTAATTCTTCGATACTGATATAGTTTTTTATTAATGATTTTCCGTCGTCTACAAAGGCTTTATTTTGATTAATATTCATACCCACTTCTTCTAGTCGATCCCTAGTGGCCATCATGATTTTTCTAGGACTCAATAATTTCCCTGTAATATTTGCTGGACAGGCACTTGTGCATCTTCCACATTCGGTGCAACTATATGCATCCATTAAGTTTTTCCAACTCAAATCAAATACATCTTTTGCCCCAAATTTTTCTGGAGGATTTGCGTTGGTTGGTGCCAATTCAGGTTGCATAGCATACAATACTTCGTTTTGTACCGATGGCATATTGCTCATTTGGCCAATAGCATTTAAACGCGAATAATAAGCATTTGGAAAAGCCAATACAATATGCAAATGTTTAGAATAGGGTAGGTAATTTAAAAATGTAAAAATGCCTATTATGTGTAACCACCAACAAATGCGTTCAATTACAACCAAACTGCTTAATGGAATGTTTGAAAAATACGGACTGATAAACGATGAAAAGAAAAGTGATCCGGTTGTTTTATAATGTTCACTACCTTTTAATTGAATGGCTTGGTCTGTAGCATTCATTAATAAAAACAAACTCATTAAAACGATTTCTGTTATTAGAATATAGTTGGCATCCGATTTAGGCCATCCTTCCAAATCTTTATTGGCAAAGCGTTTTAGCTTGATAATATTTCTTCTGGTTAAAAAAACAACACATACCAGTGTTACCAATACGGCCAAACTTTCAAATACATTAATAATAAAAGCATAGTAATTGCCCAATAGTGGCAGAAACAAACGGTGTGTTCCTAAAATTCCATCTAACAATATTTCTAAAACCTCAATATTGATAATAATAAATCCGCCATAAATAATTAAATGCAAAAAAGCTACTAATGGATTTTTAAACATTTTCTTTTGACCTAAAGCCAATAATAAAACGTTTTTCCAGCGTTTTGAAGGGTTGTCGGATCTGTCTTCGGGTCGGCCCAAAAAGATATTCCGCTTAATTTCACCCGCTTTTTTAGTAAATAGCCATGTAGCGGTGATAAATAATGCCACAAAAAGAATTTGTTGGAGTATTGGCATAGTTAAAAGTTAAGGTGTTAAAGTTAGCAGTTTTGCTTTGTTGTAAATTGGATTGTTGGTTGATTTTATTGTGCTTATTTTTGAACTACAAAAAATGTCTATGTCAGAAAAAAAAATTATCCTCAACCAAGAATCGGCCAACCAAAAATTGCACCGGATGGCACTGGAACTGGCAGAAAACCTAAGTGGTAGTAACGCTGAGGTTATTTTAATAGGTGTTCGTACCAATGGCTTAGTAATTGCCCAAAAAATTGCCGAGTTATTAAAGCCTTATATCAGTAATAAAATATCCATTATATCTGTTTCACTTAATAAGCAATTGCCCAAAGAGGTTGTTTTAAGTGAAAACAGTAACCTAACTGATTTAAACTTGGTATTAATTGATGATGTAGCCAATAGTGGTAAAACCTTATTGTATGCACTAAAACCCTTGCTAGCGTTTTATCCTAGAACCATTCAAACCCTTGTTTTGGTTGAGCGTATGTATAAATTGTATCCTGTAAAACCCGATTATGTAGGTATTTCAGTTGCTACAACACCTGAAAATCATATAGAAGTAGAAGTTGCAGACGGGCAAATTATGGGCGCTTACGTGATTTAATGGATTACAAATCAATAGATATAACAATCTTTTAATATTTTTGGTTTTCAATATAACAATACAATATGGACGCAGTAATTCAAGAAAGAGTTAATACTTGGGCAAACGGAAATTACGACCAAGCAACCAAAGAGGCTATTGCAAATATGCAAGCCAATAATCAAGACGAATTAGCCGATGCTTTTTATAAAAGTTTAGAATTTGGTACAGGCGGATTACGCGGAATTATGGGCGTTGGTACCAATCGGATTAACAAGTATACAATAGGCATGGCTACACAAGGCTTTGCCAATTATTTAAAAAAAACCTATCCTGCCGAAACTATTAAAATGGCCATTGGGCACGATAGTAGAAACAACAGCCGTTTTTTTGCAGAAACAACAGCCAATGTATTTGCAGCGAATGGCATTCAAGTGTATTTATTTGAAGCTCTAAGACCTACACCAGAATTGAGTTTTGCCATTAGGCATTTGGGCTGTAAAGGTGGCGTGGTATGTACTGCATCGCATAATCCCAAAGAATACAATGGGTATAAAGCTTATTGGAATGATGGTGGTCAATTAGTGCCTCCACACGATAAAAATGTAATTAAAGAAGTAGAAGCAGTAACTAGTATTGATGATGTAAAATGGACCGGTGGAGAAATGAATATTTCCATCATGGGTAAAGAAATGGATGATGCTTATTTAAAAATGGTGAAAGGCCTAAGTGTATATCCAGAAGTTATTGCCAAACAACACGACCTTAAAATTGTATACACTCCAATACATGGAACGGGTATTACATTAGTGCCACAAGTATTAAAAGATTTTGGTTTTACCAATGTTACAGTTGTTGAAGAGCAATCTGTTCCTGATGGTAGTTTTCCTACAGTAATATATCCTAATCCCGAAGAGTCCGAAACCATGAGTATTGGGCTTAGTAAAGCAAAAGCACTTGATGCCGATATTTTATTGGGTACAGACCCTGATGCAGACCGCGTTGGTATTGGTGTAAAAAACCACAAAGGCGAATGGGTATTAATGAATGGAAACCAAACGGCTGTATTGGCTTTTGCTTATATGTTGGAAGCCCGCAAAGCCAAGGGTATAGCGCAACCCAACGATATGGTTATTACAACCATCGTTACTACAGAAATGATCAATGCATTGGCCGCTGCAAATGATGTTGCCTGTTATAATGTACTAACAGGATTTAAATGGATTGCAGAATTAATTAAAGAAAAAGAGCAGCAAGAAAATTATGTAATAGGAGGAGAGGAAAGTTTTGGTTTAATGATTGGCGATCAAATTAGAGACAAAGATGCTATCAGTGCCGTTGCCCTAATGTGCGAAATGGCCGCTTATGCCAAAGAACAAGGAAAGACCTTGTTTGAAAAGATGATTGAACTCTATCAGCAATATGGTTTCTATTACGAAAACTTAATTAGCATCACTAAAAAAGGCATGAATGGCCAAAAGGAAATTGCTGATATGATGGATGGATTTAGAAATAATCCACCTGCAACAATTGATGGCGCGCAGGTAGTTCAATTATTAGATTACGAATTACAAAAAGGATCGAATCCTTCAACCGGAGAAACATGGCCCATTCTTTTACCAAAAAGCAATGTGTTGCAATTTATCACTGCCGATGGTTCTAAAATATCAGCCCGACCTTCTGGTACCGAACCAAAAATTAAGTTTTATTTCAGTGTTAAATCTACACTAGACAATAAAGCCGATTTTGATGTGGTATATGCCGAATTGGAGCAAAAAATTAAACGCATTATTGTGGATATGCATTTACAATAATCTTTCTATTCACATCATAAGTATCATTCATCAGATGTGTTATATTCGTTTTGTTTATGAGAAAAGATTATTTAGATACCTACCAACATAAAGGGTTTAGAAAAAGATTGGTAGAATTATTAAGAACAAAAGGAATTACCGATGAAATAGTGTTAGAAGCTATCAATACAATTCCTAGACATTTTTTTTTAGATTCTGCATTTGATAAAATTGCTTACGAAGATCGTGCGTTTGAAATTGGCGCTAACCAAACTATTTCGCAACCTTATACTGTTGCTTATCAATCTCAATTATTACAAGTTAAAAAAAACGACAAAGTACTTGAAATAGGCACTGGGAGTGTGTATCAGTCTAGTGTATTAGCCGAAATGGGTGCATGGGTATATACCATTGAACGCCAGAAAAAATTATACGACGAACAAAAAAATTATTATCTCCGACCAAAATATCCCAATATTAAATTCTTTTATGGCGATGGTTTTCAGGGTTTGCCAGCGTATGCGCCTTTTGATAAAATTATTATCACAGCCGCAGCGCCAATGATTCCGCCAAAACTAATTGAACAATTAAAGGTTGGAGGCATGATGGTAATACCTTTAAACGAAGGCGATATACAACGCATGTTGCGCATTACTAAAATGGCCGATGGTAGTATTCAACAAGAATCATTTGAGGCATTTTCATTTGTGCCAATGCTTACAGGTAAACAAGACTAAATTTAAATTTGGGCACTATATTTTATTGATCAGTTCAATAGTGTATCACAAAAAAAAGAGGCTGTCTCAATAGTATGAGTCAGCCTCTTTTTTTGTGATACCTGATGGATAAGTATATTCTTATACATAATTCTCAGCGTACCTTTTTAGTTTTGATACATCCTGTTTTTTTGTTTAGCAGTAGATAAATTATTGCATCATATCCATTCCGCCAGATCCCATATCTGCTTTGGTATTTTTGCGTTTAAACAAGGTTGCATCAAACTTACCAAAACGGTAACTGAAATTCACACGTACTTGTTGTGGGTCTCTAGTTCTTATACTAATTTGACTAAAGTAAACACTTTCAGAAAAAGATTTTGAAACCTGTGTTCTGAATATATCGCTCATACTTACTGTTAATGAACCAGATTTACCGTTCTTCCAAGTCCAGTCTTTTTTAATGGCTAGGTCTGCTGAATATCGTGGATAATTATATCCTTGTGATGATGTTTGAGGGCCTCCAAACATACCGCCGCCACCCATTCCACCACGACCTCCTTGCATTTGACTACTACTACCGCCTGGTGGTAAAATAGTTTTTGCTTGGTAGTCTCCGCTTAATTGTAAAGACAATGTTTTAGTTAATTTGAAATTATTGTTCATTTTGCTAAACCAACTTAATAATGAATTATCAACTACTTGATCAGGAATGCTAGAATTGATTTTAGAATTAAATAAGTTGAAACTTAAAGTAAGGTCCCACCATTTGTTTACAGGTAATTTATTAGACAATTCTAACCCATAAGTCATGCTATTGTCTGCATTAATATAAGTGTTGAAATAAGCACTATCACCCGCTGATAAACCATTCTTATCGCGATATACATAACGCGTAATTAGATTGGTGCTATATTTAAAATAAACAGTTGCTAAAAAATTCGCTCCTTTCTTGTATGCATTATTATAAGATGCTTCAAAAGAATTGGTGAACTCTGGTTTTAGTTTTGCATTACCAATATTAATGTTCTGTGGATCTGAATAATCAGGATAAGGCATTAATTGGAAAAAGTTAGGACGGTTCACACGTCTTGAATAGTTCAATTGAAAATCTTGTGTAGCATTTATTTTATAAGTAGCAAATGCACTAGGGAACAAGCTCAAAGGATATTTAACAGCAAAACTAGATGAATCAGCTCCATTTTGTTTTAATAAACTACCAGTATAATTAGAACTTTCTACACGAAAGCCTAATTGGTAACTCCATTTCTTTGCTTTGAATGAATAGTTTGCATAACCTGCATATACTTGGTCGTTGAATTTATATTTACTACTAATAGTTGGAATAATATAATAATCACTAACACCACCAATTGTGCTAAAACGATATTGATCACTAGCATTATTGTTGTCGCGAATTGCTGCACGTGCACCGGTTTCAAATTTTGAATCTTCTCCTAATTCATTTTCATAATCAACTTGTAGGGTATAGTTGGTTCTAGCGCCACTACCAAGGGTTTTTTGTTTGAATGCAGCAGACTTGATAGTATTATCTAAATTATAATTTTGTGTATTTATATTGCTATTATTATTGTTACTACTATTATTAAAATTAAAATCAGCAGCTAAGCTTTCGCCAGCTTTTGCGTAATTATGTTTATAGCTTAATTGTGTTCCAAAATCTTTAAATATACCTTGACTGCTACTAGCAATTTGATTATAAGATGATTGCGTGCCTTTAATTGATGAATCAACTCTTTGTGTTTGCGTACTATTCATATCGCCTTTAACATAACTGGCACCAATAGTAAACGTATTCCTATTATTCAGTAAATAATCAAGACTACCTTTAAAGAATCCAAAATATCCTCCACCATCACTATTAGTAGATTGGTGAATAGAACTTGGTACTAATAAAAAGTTGCTACGATCTGCAGTTCCTTCTGAGATAGATTTTCTTTCATTAAAATTACCAGTTAATGAAATATTTGTTTTGGTTTGACGGGCACTTAAATCTCCTCCCAAATTTATTTTTCCACGAGAGTCAATGCCAGTGCGTAATCCGCCATTATAGCCACTTTTTTTATTCTTCTTTAAAACAATATTTAAAATACCGGCATTACCACCAGATGCATCGTATTTAGCAGAGGGATTGGTAATTAATTCTACTTTGTCAATGATATCTGCAGGTATTTGATCTAAGGATAATGTGGTAGGTCTGTTATCAATAAAAATAGTAGGGGATGCATTACGCATAGTTACGTTTCCGTCTATATCAACATTTAAGGAAGGTATATTCCGCATAATTTCAGTAGCGGTTTGACCAGCACTCATTAAATTTTTATCTACATTGAAAATCTTACGGTCAATTCCCATTTCAAACAATGGCCTAGCAGTAGAATTAACGGTTACATTTCCAAGATTGGTAGCGTCTTGTTCTATTTTGATATTACCCAAATCTTTATCAACCATTCCTAATAGTTGTTGCATATTTGGTTGGCCTTGTCCACCTTGAGGGAATTTAATACCAAAGCTAATTGGCTTTTCTAATTTGGTATAGCCAATAGATGATAGTTTTAGCGTAAAACTGCCCATTACTGATAGGTTTTCAATACTAAACTCACCATTAGCTTTGGTGATTTGCGTTGAAAGTATGGCTAGCTTCAATTTTTTTGTTACAGTATCAAATTTGTTACCGGTTAACTGTATGGTAACACCTTCAACTGCTTTATTGGTTTTAGCGTCAATGATTTTTCCATAAAAATGGCCAACATTCATGTTTTGACTAGCGCCGGCGCCTCCTCTCATTCCACCCATTGGGTATTGTGCCATAGAGAAACTCATGACATGTATTAAAATTGCGGCAAGTATTATTTTTTTCATAATATGTAATTCTTATTGTGGTAAGGCAAAGTTCGTACAATGAAGGTTGTTTACGCTTTCATCATTGTACAAGCGGTAATATGACAAATTTGAATGGATAAAGTTTTAAATTAGCGGGTGTCAAGTACAATTATTATCGGTGATTAGGTTAAAAGGGTTAGAAAAACCTGTAATAAACCGATTAAAAAACCAAGTACGCCACCTATTATTTCTACAAATCGAAACTCTTTTGACATTATTGCAAGGAGAATTTGCTCTAATTTATCACTTGAAAAATTGCTCACTTTTTCAACTACAATCTTTTCAAGGTCAAGGTCTTTTTCTAATTGACCCATATAATTGGTCATTAATTGAGGAAATAACGATTCTAATTCCGAAATAAACACTGTTTTCATTTGTGCTATCGTTCTATCTCCCACAAACATGCTAATCATTGGCATCTCTTCGGGCAATTTAACGCGTAAGAAATGGTCAATATGTGTTTCTACATAGGGCATGAGTAGTTCAATATTCTTAGGATCGGCAATTTTATTTTCAATATCTGAAAAAGACAATAACTCTTCACTAACTAGTTTTCCTAGTTTGGCGGCAAATTGTTGCTGTCTTTTTGGAAAAATACCATGAAAGGTAATTCCAAGTATTTTTTTGGGTACTCTAGGATGAAATAGCATTTTAATGGCAATCCAGTTAGTGAACCAGCCAATAAATGCAGAAATCAAAGGAATTAAAAAAAGCGCAATTGTCATGTTAGATAAATTAAAAAACCCTATAAGTAATTGCTTATAGGGTTTTAGTTGGGAGAACGATGGGTCTCGAACCCACGACCTACAGTGCCACAAACTGTCGCTCTAACCTACTGAGCTACGCCCTCCGTTTGTACTCTCTCTAAAACTTTTTGGTTTCAAAGGATTGCAAAAATAGGGTAATTATGCATTTGCCGAAACTCAATTTTGATTCTTTTTAAAATCTCTTAAAAAAAAACCTTTGTTAATTACAATAAAAGGGAAGAGCGAAAGGGGTTTTTCATCTATTTTTGAGATTAGTCATGCAAAAATTTAAAAATTTTATGAAGAGTAGAAAAGGATTGGTTTTAACAGCCATTGTATTATTTGGTGCATTATTTTTTGCGTTTAAAGTAATTGATACACGATTTGATCGTACAGATCTTACCCAAAGACAAAGATTGTTAACTGCTATTGGGTCTTTATTGGAAACGGAACACTATAGTCCTAAAACCATTAATGATGCTTTTTCAAAAGAAGTCTTCAATAAATATTTAACCGAACTTGATGGAGAAAAAAATCTTTTTCTTCAATCAGATATCAATAGTTTTAAAAAATTCGAAACAACTATTGACGATGAAATTCATGGTGCCCCAATACTATTTGCGCCAACAGTAAGTGCGGTTTATGCCAAAAGAATGGCCGAAGTAGTTGCTTTATACAAAGAAATATTAGCAACACCATTCAGTTTCAACATAGATGAAACTGCTGTTTTAGATGGCGACAAATTAACATTTGCAAGTTCCGAAGCAGATAGAAAAGATAGGATACGCAAAACCTTAAAATATTTAACACTAGAAAGATATATAGACGTTTTAGACCAACGCGAAAAAAACAAATCCACCAAAGATTTTGTTGTTAAAGCCGATACTACTTTAGAGCGTGAATCAAGGATGAAAGTGTTGAAAATTATGGATAAAAAGTACGATCGTATTAAGAGTACTTTTAATGACGACCAACGATTTAATGCCTTTTTAAATACCATCACAAATTTGATGGATCCACACACTGATTATTATCCGCCAATTGAAAAAAGAGCGTTTGACGAAGAAATGAGTCGCCGTTTTTATGGCATTGGTGCGCAATTAAAAGAAGACGAAAGCGGTATTAAAATTGCAAGTGTTCAAACCGGTGGTGCTGCATGGAAATCGGGTGAAGTTGTTGCCAATGATATTATTATTAAAGTAGCACAAGGCAAAGAAGAACCAGTTGATGTTGCAGGATATGCTACAGAAGATGCCGTGAAATTAATTCGTGGAAACAAAGGCACTGAAGTTCGATTAACATTAAAAAAATTAGACGGATCAATTAAAGTGGTAAGTATTATTCGCGATGAAGTTTTATTAGACGAAGGTTTGGTTCGTAGTGCGGTTATTCAAAATGGAGCAGACAAAATTGGATACATTTATTTGCCTGAATTCTATGCAGATTTTGAACGTGAAAATGGTAACCGTTGTTCTGAAGATGTGGCCAAAGAATTGGTTAAATTAAAAGCAGAAAAAGTAAATGGGGTAGTGTTAGATATTAGAACCAATGGCGGTGGATCTTTATACGAAGTTGTTCAAATGGTGGGTCTATTTATTAATCAAGGCCCTGTTGTTCAAGTACGTGACAAAGAAGGTAAATCAAGTAGCCTAAACGACAAGCAAGCAGGTACGCTTTATGATGGTCCTTTGGTAGTTATGGTAAATGAATTAAGTGCATCTGCAAGTGAAATTTTTGTTGCTGCCATACAAGATTATAAAAGAGGTATTGTAATTGGTAGTACTTCAACTTATGGAAAAGGCACTGTACAAAAAACAGTTCCTTTTGGTAAGCCAATTGATTTTACTAGTGGCAGAACAGAGTATGGTGCGGTGAAACTTACTTTTCAAAAATATTACCGTATTAATGGTGGATCGGTTCAATTAAAAGGTGTTACCCCTGACGTAATATTACCAGATGCATATGAGTTTTATAAAATTAGAGAGAAAGACAATCCTGCCTCTTTGCCTTACGATGAAATAGCCAAAGTGCCTTATCAAACATGGAATTTGGCAGATTATTCTAGTGTAATTGCAAAAGAAAATGCCAAAATTGCACAAGACAATTCATTAAATCTTTTAAAGAGTAATTTAGAATGGTTGTCTAAAAATGCAGAGCAGCCGGTGAATTTAAATATTGAAAAATACCGTGCCATGCAGCAGCAATTGAAAACAACAGTTAACCAAAACAATGCGCTGCAAAAATTAGAAAAAGATATTAATGTAGATGCTATGGCTGTTGACAAAGACAAGTTCTACAACAATTCCGATAAACAAAAAGGAGAACGCTATTTAGCTTGGTTAAAGTCTATAAAAACCGACAAAGAGTTAGATGTGACTGTTAAATTAATAGGCGATATGATCCACCCCGATTTGCAAGCATCAATAAAGAAATAATCCCCCCGTTTATTTGGTTTAATTATTTAAAGTAAGAAATAAATGGAGCAGGATAATAAATGGTATGCCTTATATACCAAGCCAAGATGGGAAAAAAAAATACACACAGTTCTGCTTAGAAAAAAAATAGAATGCTGGTGCCCTGTTAAAAGAATTGAAAGTCAGTGGAAGGATAGAAAAAAACTGATAGATGAACCCGTTTTTAAGTCCTATATTTTTGTAAAGATTGATATTAAAAATCGTACAGAAGTATTAATGACAGATGGTATTTTAAATTTTGTACACTACCTAGGTAAGCCTGCTGTTATTAGAGACGAAGAAATTCAAATTATTAAACAATACCTTTCTGAAAAAGATGCAATTTTAACATTGCAGTCATTACAAGCATTCGAAGAAACAACAAAAGTACTTGTAACCTATGGCGTGTTTATGGATAAGGTTGGAACCGTACTTAAAAAAGAAAGAAAAAAGATTTACGTTAAACTAGAAAGTCTTGGGCAAGTAATGGTGGTAGAATTTCCAATAAATTATCTTGAACCAATGTTTTAGGGTTATTGTATTTTCCAATCAATTATTTGGTTAGCCCATTCATTTCTAAATGGCGTACTGATACGTAAATAATTATCGGTATATCCTTCCATCATTCCATTCTTTTCAAAATTTTCAAACAATACTTTTCTTGTTAATTGGAAATGTTGTTCTGTAAAGTATTGGAGTTTTTGATAAGATAAATTTCTTAGAATTTTATTGCGCTCATTTCTTACAGCCATTGGTATGATGGGCTGAATGTCTAATGCTTTTGTAGCGGTTCTTTCTGAATAGGTAAACACATGCAAATAAGAAACGTCTAGTTGGTGTAAAAATTCAAATGTTTCTTGAAAATGCTTGTCTGTTTCGCCAGGAAATCCTACAATAACATCTACCCCAATGGCACAATGCGGCATTAATTGCTTTATTAAGTCTACACGCTCTTGGTATAATTCTTTTTGATACCGTCTGCGCATAAGCCTTAAAATATCATTACTGCCACTTTGTAATGGAATATGAAAATGGGGCATGAACTTCTTGCTAGTAGACACCCATTCAATTACATCATTGGTTAAAAGGTTTGGTTCAATAGAAGAAATTCTATACCTATCTATACCCTCTACCTCGTCTAGAGCCACAATTAATTGGGCAAAATCTTCCTCATATTTTAATTCGCCGTCAGGCCCTTTGCCAAAATCGCCCAAGTTTACGCCTGTTAATACAATTTCTTTTACACCGTCTGCTGCTAAAATTTTAGCATTGGCAACTACATTGGCAATATTATCGCTTCTACTTTTGCCCCTAGCCATTGGAATGGTACAGAAGGAGCAGTTATAATCGCAGCCATCCTGCACTTTTAAAAAGCTTCTTGTACGGTCGTTCATTGAAAAAGAAGTATTAAAGCCTGTGACTGTTTCAATATCGCAACTGCATATTTTACTTGCATCACCCTTGGTTAACTCATTGATATGCTGAATGATATTGAATTTTTCAGATGCGCCAAGAACCAAGTCAACACCAGGAATGCTGGCTATTTCAGTTGGCTTTAATTGGGCATAGCAACCGGTAATTACAACAAAACTTTCTGGCGATTTTCGTTGAATGCGTCTTACAATCTGACGACATTCTTTGTCGGCATTATCAGTTACAGAGCAAGTATTAATAACATATACGTCTGCATTTGAGTCGAAATCCTTTTTTTCAAAGCCTTCTTGCTCCATCAATCGAGACAAAGTGGAAGTTTCTGAGAAATTTAATTTACATCCCAATGTATGAAAGGCCACTGATCGCTTCTTTTCCATAGAGCGCCAAAGATAATGCAGGCGGCTGAATTACAATTGTGCCATTTATTATTTGAAGGGTCTGTTTACTATAAGTATTTAAGATTTTCTTAAATAAAAGAAAATGCCCCCCTGTTTTTTTCGTTTTAGTATTATTAAGGTATGTTTGCGAGTCTTAAAAACCGAAATCAATATGCAGTTTAAACGGATTAACAATATTGTTGGATGGGCTGTGGCCTTGATTGCCTGTACCGTCTATGTATTAACCGCAGAATCAGGGGGTAGTTTCTGGGATTGTGGAGAGTTTGTAAGTAGCTGTTTCAAGCTACAAATTCCGCATCCACCAGGGGCGCCTTTATTTGTAATTATAGGTCGTTTATTTATTATTCTTTTTGGAGACAATCCATTAACAGCTGCTAAAGCGGTGAATGTAATGAGCGCATTGGCAAGTGGTTTTACCATTTTGTTTTTGTTTTGGACCATCACACATTTTGCGCGCAAAGTGATGCAGTTAAAAACAACAGATAATTTAAGTAGTTATCAAATTTGGTCAATCATGGGCGCCGGTGTTGTTGGTGCTTTGGCTTATACTTTTTCTGATTCATTTTGGTATAGTGCTGTTGAAGGTGAAGTATATGCACTTTCTTCTTTTTTCACAGCGATTGTTTTTTGGGCAATCCTTAAATGGGAAAACCATGCCGACGAACCAGGTGCAGACAAATGGATTGTGTTTATATTTTTTATGATGGGGCTTTCTATAGGTGTCCATTTGTTGAATTTATTAACCATTCCTGCAATTGTAATGGTGTATTATTTCCGCAGGAAAGACACTTTCAATTACGAAAAATTACGTAGTTGGTTTATTCGAATTGTTGGTATAGGTGGCGGTATTGCTTTTATTGGATCATTGGTAATTGCAAGTGGTGAAGCAAATGAAGACCGTGGTTTGTCGTTAGATCCAACAATGGGAGCGTTGATGATTTTTGGAACATTAGCAGCAATTGGTTTATTATTTGCTGTTGAAAAATGGAATAAAGAAAAGAAAGCACATAATGGTGGAACTTATATCTTTTTTGTAATAGGATGTGTTATTACAGGAATAGTACAAGTTGGTGTAATTCAATATACCGTTAAACTAGCAGGAAGCTTTGATCGTTGGTTTGTGAACGGGTTTGGTTTACCATTCTTTACTGGCTTTGCAACTTTTTTTGTGTTATTAGCTGCATTAATTGTAGTTGGTTTAAAATACGCAGCAAAAAAAGACTGGGCATATTTACGTTTGGGTTTATGGTCATTGGCATTTATGTTAATGGGTTACAGTACTTATGTTACAACCATGATTCGTAGTAATGCAAATCCAGCAGTGGATATGTATAATGTAGATAATCCAATGAGTTTGGTGGGTTATTTAGGTCGTGAACAATATGGAGATTTTCCTTTGATATATGGTCAGAAATTCAATTCTCAGCCGGTGGATGTTAAAACAGGCGGAATGAAATACGAAAAAGCAAGAGACAAGTATATTGAAATAGGACCTGATCGTAGATACTTATATCAACCAGAAGAAAAAATGATTTTTCCAAGGGTTTGGGATGCAAGTAACGATCAAAATCACGCAGACTATTATGCATATTTTTTAAACATCAATCGTTTAAAAGACGGAGGTTACGAACGATCTCCTAATCAAGTAGACAACGTTAAGTTTTTTGTTGCTTATCAATTCTATTGGATGTATTTCCGCTATTTCATGTGGAATTTTGCTGGTAAACAAAATGATGTTCAAGGAATGTTTATTGGCAATGTGCGCGATGGTAACTGGATTACCGGTATTTCATTAATTGACAATATGCTTTATGGCGAACAGAGTACTTTGCCAGATAGTTTAAAAAATAACAAAGCCCATAATACCTTATTCTTATTGCCTTTTATATTGGGTATGATTGGTTTGTTTTACCAATTCAAAAACCGTGGTGATGATGGTATTGTAAACTTTTTAATGTTCTTCTTTACCGGATTTGCAATTGTGATTTATTTAAACCAAGCAGGTTATCAGCCACGTGAACGTGACTATGCTTATGTGGGATCTTTTTATGCATTTGCTGTTTGGATAGGATTGGGTGTATTAAAAGTGCGCGACTGGGTTGCGAAATTAGTTACCCAAAATATGGCAGCAGTATTGGCCGCTTTATTATGTGTGCTTGCAGTTCCTGCTTTAATGGCGCAACAAGAATGGGACGATCACGACAGAAGTAAAAAAGTGTTGTCTCGCGATTTGGCCAAAGACTATTTAGAAAGCTGTGCACCAAATGCTATCTTATTTACTTTTGGCGATAACGATACTTATCCATTATGGTATGCACAAGAAGTAGAAGGGATACGTCCAGACATTCGTGTAATCAATTATAGTTTATTAGGCATTGATTGGTACATTAACCAATTGCGTTACAAAGTAAACCAAAGTGATTCTATAGATGTGATTTGGGGGCCAGAACAAATTGAAGCTGGTAAAAGAGATTATATTGTTTATTCTCCTCGACCAAATATTCCTGAAGACAGGTATTATGATTTATACGATGTAATGAAGAATTATGTTGGAAGTGATGATGCAGATAAATTAGACAATACACGTGGATCAGAGCCTTTAAACAGTTTCCCTGTAAAAAGATTTGCTGTACCTGTAGACAAGGCTTTGGTAGCACAAAACAAAACAGTGAATGCTTCTGATAGTGTTGTATCTGAACTACGTTTTGATGTTCCAAAATCTTCTTTAATGAAGAATGACCTTGCTGTGTTAAATATTATTGCTGCTAACAAATGGAAACGTCCTATTTACTTTACGAATGATCGTTTAGAATTAGGGTTCGATCAATTTATACGTAGAGATGGTTTGAGTTATAGAATGGTTCCTGTTCAAAATAGCCGCGTTAATACCGATTGGATGTTATCGAAAGCATTAAACAATTTTGCTTTTGGAAATGCCAATGTTAAAGGTGTTTATTACGACGAAGAAAATCGCAGACACTTAAATTCTATTCGTAATGCTTACGCAGAATTAGCCATTGACTTAGCTGCTAAAAATAGAAAAGAAGATGCTCGTAAAGTGTTAGATAAAGTAGACCAAATGATGTTGGATGAAAATTTCCCTTATGGAATGGTAAGTAGAGGGAATATACACAACAAAAATTCACTACTATTTTTAGAAGCTTGTTTAATGGCCGACGACAAAAAATTAGCCGAGAAAGTAATGGCATCTGTTAAAAAGGATTTATTGCAACAAGTTAAATTTTGCAATACACTTTCTGGCGATAAAGCCGATCAGATGGCTGATGAAAAAAGAATGGCTGAAAGTTATTTAAAAGGTTTAGAGCAAATGGAAGCTGTTTACAATTCAAAAATTCAGATTCCAGGGAAAATGATGGCTGCAGATTCTGTACCACCTGCTCCTAATAAATAAATAGGTTATGTTAGTATCAAACAGCTGGGATGAAAATCTCAGCTGTTTTAGTTAGAACCAATTGCAGAAAGTATTGTTATAGTAGTTAGTTATGATAGGACACCGTTTTATTCATTTTGACCCCAATGCCGAGAGCAAATCGAAATTCGAGCAGATACTCGATATTTTTACGCAGTTGCTAACCTATACCAATGGTGATGCTACAGAAGCACTATCTTGGTTAAATGAACTTGATAGACAATACAAATTAACCGATTCTGAATATGGAATGGGCGACTTTATTGATGATTTAAAAGAGAACGGCTATATCAATGAAAATCCACAAGATGGCAGTTTTAAAATTACCAGTAAGTCTGAACAAACTATTCGCAAAAAAAGTTTAGAAGAGATTTTTGGCAAACTAAAAAAATCTAAACAAGGCAATCACCAAACTTTTAAACAAGGTCAGGGCGATGAAGTGAATCCTGATACAAGGCCTTTTCAATTTGGTGACACGCTCGAACAAATTGATTTTACTGAAAGTATTAGAAATGCGCAAATCAATCATGGGGTAGAGAACTTCTCTATGCACGAAGACGATTTGCATATTAGAGAAAGCGATTTTAAAACGCAAACATCCACCGTTTTAATGATTGACATTTCGCATTCTATGATTTTATATGGCGAAGATAGAATCACGCCAGCTAAAAAAGTAGCAATGGCACTCAGCGAATTAATTACCACACGCTATCCCAAAGACACACTTGATATTGTAGTGTTTGGTAATGATGCTTGGAGTATTGAAATTAAAGACCTGCCTTATTTACAAGTAGGACCTTATCATACCAATACTGTTGCAGGGCTTGAACTTGCCATGGATTTATTGCGCAGAAGAAAAAATCCTAATAAGCAAATTTTTATGATAACAGATGGTAAACCTACCTGTTTAAAAATTGGCAAAAAATATTATAAAAATAGTTTTGGCTTAGACCGAAAAGTAGTGAATCGTTGTATCAACTTAGCGGCGCAGTGCAAAAAACTAAAAATTCCAATCACAACTTTTATGATTGCTTCAGATCCTTACTTACAAAAATTTGTACAGGAATTTACCGAAACCAATAATGGAAAAGCATTCTTTGCTTCGCTCGATAAATTGGGTGCATTTATTTTTAAGGACTTTGAAAGTGGCAAAAGAAAAACTGTTTTTTAATTTCATTCAACGATTACATCTATACCAAACATGGACATAAAAAAAATACAAACCCTAGGTCAATTAATTAAAGCTGGTTACAAGTCTAAATCTGTGAAAGAAGAAATCAGAGACAATCTGATTGTGAAAATGCAGCAAAAAGAAAATCCTTTTACAGGAATTATGGGATACGAGGATACCGTTATTCCAGATACCGAACGTGCTATTTTAAGCCGACACAATATTTTGTTTCTGGGTCTTCGTGGTCAAGCTAAAACTAGAATGGCCAGGCAGATGGTAGACTTATTAGATGAATATATACCTATTGTTGCAGGTAGCGAAGTAAACGACGACCCTTTGCATCCATTAAGTAAATATGCAAAAGACTTAGTGGCTAATTTAGGAAAAGACACGCCAATTCATTGGGTGAATAGGTCTGAACGTTATGGCGAAAAATTAGCAACTCCCGATGTAAGTGTGGCAGATTTGATAGGAGACATTGATCCTATTAAAGCAGCTAATTTAAAATTGAGTTTTTCAGACGAAGAAGTAATTCATTATGGTATTATTCCAAGAAGTAATCGTGGAATATTTGTAATTAATGAGTTGCCAGATTTACAAGCAAGAATTCAAGTAGCATTATTTAATATTTTACAAGAAGGCGATATTCAAATTCGTGGATTTAAAATTAGAATGCCTTTAGATATATTGTTTGTGTTTACTGCAAATCCAGAAGATTATACCAATCGAGGAAGTATTGTAACCCCATTAAAGGATAGAATTGAAAGCCAAATTTTAACCCATTATCCAAAAGACATTGAAACATCTTTGGCTATTACAGAACAAGAAGCTTCATTATTAGACGCACAAAAAACACGCGTAAGTATTAGTGATTTGATAAAAAGATTAGTGGAGCAAATTGCTTTTGAAGCCAGAAACAATGAATATGTCGACAAAAAGAGTGGGGTGAGTGCTAGGTTAACCATTGCCGCATTTGAAAATGCAGTAAGTAGTGCCGAACGTAGAGCCATCATTCACAACGAAGTAAAAACGCAGGTTTGGATTAGTGATTTACAAGGTATTATTCCTGCCATTACAGGTAAAATTGAATTGGTTTACGAAGGCGAGCAAGAAGGTCCTTATCAAGTGGCTGTGCAGTTATTAGACAAATCAATTCGTTCGCAATTTGTACACTTTTTTCCCAATCCAGATCAAGTTAAAAAGAAAAGAAGCACCGGCAAGAAATCAATGGAGGAAAAAGAAATTGAGAATCCATATAAATCAATCATACGCTGGTTCGATGGCGGTAAGCACCTCGATTTATTATTAGATATGAAAGACGCAGATAAAATTGCGGCATTGTATCAGGTTGATGGTTTGTATGCTTTTGTAAAGAAACATTTTCCATTAGCCAATGAACAAGAATCGGCCTTATTGATGGAATTTGTATTACACGGTTTGTCTGCTTATTCTATGATTAGTAAAAAGAATATTGATGGCAGAATTGAATTCAAAGATTTGATGGGTAGTATGCTAAACCTAGGATCTATGGATATGGGAGAAGACGATGAATTTAATGAAGCTGATTTTAGATAGTTTGTATAGAGCTGGTATAAAAAAATTATATCAGCTCTTTTATTTTTTCAACTACGGTGTCAATTTCTTCTTTGGTATTGTGTTTGCTAAAAGAGAAGCGAACAGTTACTTGATTAGCATTATTGTTAATAGCTCGAATAACATGTGAGCCTTGATCGGCGCCACTTGTGCAAGCACTTCCACCACTAGCGCAAATATGATTAATATCTAAATTAAAAAGAATCATTTCACTTTTTTCTGTTTTAGGTAGGTTTACACTTAATACCGCATACAAACTATTTCCGAGTGTATCGCCGTTAAAACTAGATTGTGGAATAGTTGCAGTGATACAATCAATCATGTATTTTTTTAATGCCAAAATATAATTGTGCTCTGTTTCAAAGTTAGCAGTTGCTAATTCTAATGCTTTTGCAAAGCCTACAATGCCGTACAAATTTTCTGTTCCAGCACGCATATTTCTTTCTTGGCTTCCCCCATTTATAAAAGGTTTTATTTTTATATTCTGGTTAATATACAATAAGCCAATGCCTTTTGGTCCATGGAATTTATGTCCTGATCCTGTTATAAAATGAACAGGCGTATTTTTTAAATCGAACGGAAAATGACCAACTGTTTGAACAGTGTCACTATGAAAAATTGCCCCATATTTATTACACAAGGCACCAACTGCATGCAGGTCAATCATATTGCCAATTTCATTATTGGCATGCATCAAACTAACCAAACATTTTTCTTTGCTTTCTTGCAATAGTAATTCTAAGTGCGTTAAATCGATATGTCCATTGGGTAGAATGTTTACATAACTCAATGCAGCTTCATTGTTGTTGTGTAAAAATTCAACGGTATGTGTTGTGGCATGGTGCTCAATTACAGAAGAGATGATATGTTTACAACCTAAGTCTCTAACGGCTGCTGTAATGGCCGTGTTACTACTCTCAGTGCCCCCACTTGTAAAAAAAATCTCAGACGGATGCGCTCCTAATATTTTAGCTACTGATTTTCTAGCACTCTCTATACCCATACGGCTTTCTCTACCATAACTATAAATGGAAGAGGGGTTACCAAAATTGGTGGTCAGATATGGCATCATAGCCAATAATACTTCTTGGTCTAGTGAAGTAGTAGCGGCATTGTCTAAATAAATTCTTTCCATATTCTCATTAAAAATTCTTTTCAGTATCAGTAAGTTACAAACAACAATCTAGTAAATTTCTAGCAATTATTGTGCTTCGTTAATGTCTTGCATTAATCTTTTAGCAATATTGGCTGCAGTAGTTTGAAAATTACTTTCAGCGTAAATACGAATAATTGGTTCTGTGTTACTTGGTCTTAAATGAACCCAATCATTGTCAAATTCAATTTTCAAACCATCAATTGTGTTGATAGGTTGTTTTTTGTACTTGTTTTTAATAACTGTGAAAATTTTGTCTAGGTCAACACCGTTATTTAATTCAATTTTATTTTTACTAATAAAATAATCGGGGTAACTATTGCGTAATTGTTTGGCTGTTTTTTTCTCTTTGGCTAAATGCGTTAGAAATAGCGCAATGCCAATTAAAGCATCTCTTCCATAATGTAAGTCGGGAACAATAATGCCTCCATTACCTTCTCCGCCAATTACTGCATTCACTTCCTTCATTTTTGTAACCACATTTACTTCACCAACTGCACTGGGGTAATATTCTCCACCATTTTTTTCGGTAACATCTTTCAATGCACGAGTAGATGATAGGTTGCTTACAGTATTGCCTTTTCGGTGTTGTAATATATAATCGGCAACAGCAACTAGGGTATATTCTTCGCCAAATAAACTGCCATCTTCACAAACAAAACAAAGTCTATCAACATCAGGATCCACTGCAATACCTAAATCGGCATTTTGTCGATTGACTTCATTGCAAAGTTGATTCAAATGTTCAGGTAATGGTTCTGGATTATGTGCAAACTGTCCATTCACTTCTGCATTTAATACCAATACTTTTTCAACCCCTAGTGCTTTTAGTAATGCAGGAACCGCTGTGGCACCCGTACTATTAATGGCATCCAACACAATATTAAAATTAGCTGCCTGTATGGCATCTTTGTCAACCAAAGGATAATTAACTACTAAATCAATATGTTGGTTAAGGGCTTCATTGTTAACACTGTAGCTTCCTAATTCGTCTACACCAGAAAATTCAAAATCTTCTGCAGCGGCAATATCTAAAATAGTTGCACCATCTGCTCCACTAATAAATTCTCCTTTATGGTTTAATAATTTTAATGCATTCCATTCTTTTGGATTATGGCTTGCAGTTAAAATAATTCCGCCAGTTGCTTTTTCAAAAACTACAGCCATTTCAACAGTTGGGGTAGTGCTTAAGCCTAAGTCAATAACATCTATACCTAATGCGTTTAGTGTGCTAACTACCAAGCGTTGAACTAGTTCACCGCTAATACGACCGTCGCGTCCTATAACAACTTTGTTTTTTTGACCATCGTTTAAAGCGGCTGTTTGTGTTTTCATCCAGGTACCATACGCTGCAGTAAATCGAACAACGTCTATTGGGCTTAAAGTGTCACCTGGTTTTCCACCAATAGTGCCTCTGATGCCAGAAATACTTTTTATTAATGCCATTAAAATCTGATTTTTGATCGGTGCAAATGTAATTCAAATATTTTTGTTTGCTTGTGAATCCTATTTTTGTAGCCTTAATTATTGGTTTATGCAGCAGGCTTGGTTTAAAGATTGGTTCAATTCGCATTATTATCACTTATTGTACCAACATAGAGATGAGGAAGAAGCCAATGGGTTTATTCAACAATTAATAGCCTATTTACATCCAAAATTGGGCGCCACTATGTTAGATGTTGCTTGTGGTAAAGGACGTCATAGTAAGGCATTAGCCGAAATGGGCTATGATGTTACAGGAATAGACCTATCTGAAGAATCTATTTGTGAAGCCAAGCTAGATGAATCTGATGTGTTGCACTTTTATCAACACGATATGCGGCTGCCTTTTTGGATTAATTATTACGATTTTGCTTTTAACTTCTTTACCAGTTTTGGCTATTTTAGAACAAGAAGGGAGCATGACAACGCTTTTAGAACAATTGCACAAAGTTTAAAACCCGGTGGTGTTTTTGTAATTGATTATTTAAATATTGCATACGCCGAAAATGCACAAGAATCCTTGGCTACGCATCATATAGAAGATATTCATTTTCACATTAGCAAATGGAACGACGAAAATCATTTTTTTAAGCAAATTCAAATTACTGATGCTACCAATATTGAACCTAAAAATTTGTATACAGAAAGGGTAGCAAAATTTAGTTTGAAGGATTTTACCGAAATGTTAGAACACCAACAAATGACGGTACAAGCAGTTTTTGGTAATTATTCGTTAGAAACCTATAACGAGCAAGAATCTCCGCGTTTAATTATTGTAGCAAAAAAAATCGGTTAAGAAATACTGGTTATTTAATAATAATTGAATTGTTTATATTTAATGTATCCTATTTAAATGAATTAGTCAGATGAATATTTTACAACATGCTTGGGAGTTTATTAATACTTGGGATAGATATTTGTTTTTAAAAATAAATTCAAGCTGGACCAATCCTTTTTTTGACGCAATTTTACCTTGGTGGCGTGATTCCAATACTTGGACGCCCTTATACCTTTTTTTAATACTGTTTGTTGTAATTAATAGTAAAAAACAAGCTTTTTTCTGGATTTTAGCGGCAATTATAACTTTGGTTTTAACGGATCAAATTAGCAGTAGTTTGGTAAAGCCTTTGTTTGGTAGGTTAAGACCTTGTAGTGATCCTTCATTAATTAATCAAGTTCGCCTATTATTACCCAATTGTTCTGGTGGATATAGTTTTACCTCTTCTCATGCTACCAATCATTTTGGCTTTGCTAGTTTTGTTTTTATAACACTTAAGCCGTTGATTAAAAAATGGGGTAACCTACTTTTTTTATGGGCTGCAACCATCAGTTTTTCTCAGGTATATGTTGGCGTACATTATCCACTTGATATTTTATCTGGTGCAATTTTAGGATTGCTAATAGGTTATACAACGGCCTATTTTTTTAATCTATGGCAAGGGCCAATGAAGGCCGAGCCAATTAATACGATTGTATGATATCAACGCGTTTATTTTATACCATTCTGTTTTTGAGTTTCATTACTTGCTTAACAGGCATGATACTAATTCCGCTAATGGATATAGATGCAGCACAGTATGCTTCTATTAGTAGAGAAATGCTAGAACGAAAATCTTACCTACAATTTTATGATATTGGCGCCGATTATTTAGACAAGCCACCAATGTTGTTTTGGCTATCGGCATTGAGTTTGAAAATTTTTGGCATTCATGATTGGGCTTATCGATTACCCTCATTTGGATTTGCAATGTTGGCCGTGTATGCTAGTTATCAATTTGCATTAATATTTTACAATAAAACAACCGCTCAATTAGCAGCAATTGTGTTGGCTACTTCGCAAGCATTATTTTTAATTACACATGATGTTCGATGCGATACAATGCTAATGGGTTGGGTAATACTAAGCATTTGGCAATTAGCTGCTTGGTTCAAAACAAACCATTGGAAAAATTTGTTACTTGCATTTATTGCTATAGCAGGAGGGATGATGACAAAAGGCCCAATTGCTTTAATAGTGCCTATTCTAGCTTTTTCGCCTCATTTTATTTTACAACGCGAGTGGAAGCAATTTTTTAGATGGGAGTACTTAATAGGGTTAATTGTTATTGCCATTTTATTGATTCCAATGAGCATTGGTTTGTACCAACAATTCGATCTGCATCCTGGAAAATTAATTAATAATGTACCTATTAAATCGGGTCTTAGGTTTTATTATTGGACCCAAAGTTTTGGAAGATATACAGGTGAAAATAGTTTTCATGAAATGAGTTATTTCAGTTTTTTATTAGAGAATATGTTATGGAGTTTTTTGCCATGGATACTATTTTTTTTAATAGGATTACTTGTTTCATTTCGTGCAATTATTTTAAATAAATTTTATTTAACCAATAAAGAAGAATGGATTTCTACTGGAGGGTTTATTTTAACCTATTGTATTTTGGCTAGAAGTCAGGCGCAATTGCCACACTATATTTTTGTAGTATTTCCTTTAGCTGCAATTGTTACTGCCAAATTTTTGCACCAATTATTTTTTACCAATGAATTACCTTTTTTAAAAAAGCCACTAATTATTGTTCATGCAATTGTATTTAGTTTGTTATGGGCTGTGTTAATAATTCTAATGCGTTATCCGTTTAAAGAATTGACGGCAATTGCATTTGGATTGTCTATCATTTTGGCAATAGGCTTTTTCTGGTACTTATTTAAGCAGTCTAATATCTTTTCAATTCCCAAAATTATTTTTGCTGCTGTTTTTACTATTCTTAGTATTAATATTTTATTAAGTACAAATTTTTATCCTAATTTATTGCAATACCAAATGGGTAATACTGCCGCTAATTTTATCAATCAACAACAATTGCCAAAGGATAAAATAGTGGTATACGGAGACGGCGACAGTAGGGCTTTATATTTTTATGGACAATATTGTTTTAATCACAAATCAAATAGGCAAGCATTATTACCTACTGATATTGTTATTGCCTATGCAGATAGTATTAAAGGGTTAACGCAATCTTTTCCTAATTTAAAACAACTACATACTGGAGCGCATTTTGCTGTCAGCCAATTAACCGCCGAATTTTTAAATCCTGCTACTCGGGCAAGTGTTTTACCCTTTTATGCAATTATTGACTTAGACGGTAAACCTTAGTATCTTTATAATTCAATAGTTTTAAAATACAAATGACAGAATTTATTATCATTATTGCGTTGATCTTGTTAAATGGATTGTTCTCTATGGCAGAGATTTCCCTTGTTTCTGCGCGTAAAGCCAGATTAGAAGCACAGGCATTAAAAGGCGATAATGATGCTGCTAGGGCCCTAGTACTTGCCAATCACCCCGACTCTTTTTTATCTACTGTTCAAATTGGCATTACTTTAATTGGCATATTAACAGGTATTTATTCTGGTGATCGATTTAAGTTGCCTTTACAAACCTGGTTATCGAACATTGATTTATTAAAGCCATATAGCAGCAGCATTGCTACTACTATTATTTTGATAGTAATTACTTTTTTATCACTTGTTTTAGGCGAATTAGTACCCAAAAGAATCGGCCTTAGCAACCCAGAAGGTATTGCTAAAAGAGTAGCAGGGCCTATGCGAATTATTTCTTGGATTACGTATCCATTTGTTTGGTTATTGATTGGTTCTACGAATTTATTGGTAAGATTATTAAATGTAAAAACTAGTGAAAACCAAGTTACCGAAGAAGAAATTAAAGCAATTATTAGCGAGGGTACAGAACATGGCGCCATTGAAGAAGCAGAACAAGATATTATTGAACGCGTATTTCATTTAGGGGATAGAAACATCACTTCATTAATGACACATAGAACTGATATTGTTTGGATAGATCAAACAAAAACAGTGGAACAGATTAAGTTAATTATGACCGAAGTTGTTCATTCTATTTATCCAGTTTGTGATGGTGAAATTGATAAAATTGTAGGTGTTGTAGCAATTAAAGATTTTATTATAGCAGCAGATAGTAATTTGGTTAATAGTATTATGAAACCTGCTATGTATGTGCCAGAGAATAATACAGCCTATCAAGTATTAGAGCGATTTAAACAAACCAAAATACACCATTGTTTTATTGTTGACGAATATGGTACTGTGTTGGGTATGATTACCTTAAATGATATACTAGAAGCTATTGTAGGGGATATTCCTCAGCAAGAAGATATTGCGTTTGAAATTGTAATGCGAGAAAATGGCAGTTTTTTAGTTGATGCGCAAATTCCATTTTACGATTTCTTAAGCCATTTTGATAAAACAGAATGGATGATGGAAGGCGACCAAGATTTTGACACCCTAGCAGGATTTATCATTAATGAATTAGAATTAATTCCTAATACTGGCGACAAACTTATTTGGAAAATATTTGAGTTTGAAATAGTAGATATGGACAACCGTCGAATAGACAAAGTATTAGTTACGGTTACTCCAGCAGAAAACGAAAAATAGTACTAAATTAAAACTCAAATAGGGTAGTGTTTTTTGGGTAATCTAGTTTGTAGCTTTTTTCTGTCCCATTGGTTTTTACATGAAAAATATTGCTTTGGATATTTTGAAAATCATATAAAATAGTACAGTTGATATCTACTTTTTTTAGCTGTTTTATTTTTGGCACTTCAAAATAAATCCAAACACTTTCTAACTGAATTTCATAGCCCACGTATTGCATTGTTACAGTTTGGCCATTCATTTTCAATTGTAATTTCTGTTTGATATAATCGTTTATTTGTTTATCCAAAACAGCTTTATTGGCAGGGTGAACCATGTCTATTTTAGCGGCACTATATTTTTGAAGGGTTTCTTCTAAATCTTGTGTAAAGATTCGAATACTCAATTCAACCGTTTCTTCTTTCGTATTATGATTAATATCTATAACAGATACGTAAAAAGGGTGTAATAGGGCAATTAAGGAAATGGAAAGCCATTGAAACATACTATTTACCATTCAACATTATTTTTTTCGTACTACAAATGTCATGATTAATTTGAAACATCGCTTATGAATGATTTTAAACTTTATTTAGAAATCGGGTTTCAACATATAGCCAATCTAAGAGGGGTTGACCATATTTTGTTTATTTTGGCTCTAACCATTCGTTTTCAGTTCGATGACTGGCGTAAAGTACTAATATTAGTAACTGCTTTTACAATTGGCCATTCTATCACTTTGGCGCTTAGTGTGCTCAATTTGGTAAATTATTCGGCTAAATGGATTGAGTTTTTAATTCCTCTAACCATTTTAATTACCGCATTTAGCAACCTTTTTATAAAGAAATTCGTTTTTAAAACTAAGTTCCCCCTAATATATTTTTTAGCACTATTTTTTGGCTTGGTTCATGGATTGGGTTTTAGTAATTATTTAAAAAGCTTACTAGGTAAAGATCAAAGCATTATATCGCAATTACTTGCGTTTAATATAGGATTAGAACTAGGACAATTAATGATAGTCTTTTTTATATTGTTAATTTCCTTCATTTTTGTAACAATTATTAAAATTAATAGAAGAGAATTTCTTTTGTTTATAAGTGCAGCCATTTTTGCCTTGGCTTTAAATATGGCATTAGAGCGAATTCCATTTGTATTACCATTTTAAACTATACAAGCTATGAGAAAGTTAAGTATGCTGTTTTTGTTCTTTTGTTTTGTTTTCAGCCTACAAGCACAAAACATCATGAACAATCCTACCTCGAATCATGGAAATAAATTCGAGCAATTGGGTACTATTTTACCTACCCCAAATGAATACCGTACCGCAAGTGGTGCACCTGGCCCAAAGTATTGGCAGCAAAGAGTAGACTACAATATTAAATGTGAATTAGACGAACCTAATTTAACATTAACTGGTAGCGAAGCTGTTACTTACTACAATAACTCTCCAGATGTGTTAACGTATTTGTGGTTACAATTAGACGAGAATGAACATAGTTCTATTAATAATTCGAACTATCAAAATTCTACAAACATGAGCCGTCAAGTATCTACTTCTCAGTTAGATGCTTTACTAGATGCTGGTAAAGACAATGGCCTAGGTGTTGTTATTACAAAATTAACCGACATTACAGGCAAAAACCTACAATACACCATCAACAAAACAATGATGCGTGTTGAATTGCCTACTGCATTAAAACCAGGACAAAAATTTGTTTTCAATGTAAACTGGCATTATAAAATTTCAAACAGACAAACCGTTGGTGGACGCGGTGGTTATGAGTTCTTCCCTGAAGATGGCAACCATTTCTTTACAATGGCACAGTGGTATCCTCGCTTGTGTGTTTACAGTGATTTCCAAGGATGGCAGCACCACCAATTTACAGGACGTGGAGAGTTTGCGTTAACTTTTGGAAATTTCAATGTTCAAATGACGGTACCTGCCGATCATACTATTTTAGGTACTGGCGAATGTCAAAACTATGCACAGGTTTTATCTCCTGCACAGTTAGGTCGTTGGCAGCAAGCGCAATCAGCTAAAGAGCCTGTTGAAGTGGTTACTTTAGACGAAGCAAAAAAAGCAGAAAAACAAAAAAGTACTGCCAAAAAAACTTGGGTTTTTAAAGCAGACAATGTGCGTGATTTTGCATGGACTGCTTCAAGAAAAATTATTTGGGATGCAATGCCTGCTTATGTAGAAGGAAAGAAAGTAATGTGTATGAGCGGCTATCCAAAAGAAGCTTATGGTTTGTATCGTAAGTTTTCTACAAAGGTTGTAGCACATACTATTAAATCTTATTCTAAATTCTCTATCCCTTATCCTTACCCAGTTGCGCAAAGTATTGAAGCATCGAATGGTATGGAATATCCTATGATCTGTTTTAATAACGGTCGTACTGAAAAAGATGGTTCTTATAGCGAATCAACTAAAATTGGCATGTTAGGTGTTATCATACACGAAGTAGGGCACAATTTCTTCCCTATGATTATTAATAGCGATGAGCGTCAATGGAGTTGGATGGACGAAGGTTTAAATTCATTTGTTGAATACCTAACTGAAGAGTTGTATGACAATAAATATCCTTCAAGAGGTAAAGGTGCAGGATATCAGATTGCAGATTATATGCGTCTTCCAAAAGACCAATTAGAGCCAATCATGACTAATAGTGAAAACATTGTCAATTTTGGACCTAATGCTTACACAAAACCTGCAACTGGTTTGAATATTTTACGTGAAACAGTAATGGGTAGAAATTTATTCGATTATTCTTTCAAAGAATATGCACGTCGTTGGGCATTTAAACATCCAGAACCTGCAGATTTGTTCCGTACTATGGAAGATGCTAGTGGCGAAGACCTAGACTGGTTCTGGAGAGGTTGGTTCTATGGAATTGATCCTTGTGATATATCAATTGATTCTGTAAAATATGGTGTGTTTGATCCTAATATGGTATCTAATGGTGGTGGTATGGTGATGGGTAGAGGTGGAATGCGTGGTGGTGGAATGGAAGCGGTAAATGGCATGATGTCTTTGCCAAAACCATTATCTGCTATGTATGACGATATTTCTAAAATGCGTAATCGCGAAGACAAAAGCATTGTTTTCTTAACAGATGCAGATACTACTTTACGTGATTTCTACTGGCGTTATGCAAGAGGTATTGAGCCTTATGATACAACAAAATTCAAAGTAACTCCTCCCAATTTTGCTTCAGAGCCATTAGATGCTGCTGCAAAAGCAAAATATGCAAATGTGAATTTGTATGAAATTTCTTTCACTAATAAAGGCGGATTGGTAATGCCAATTATTGTTGAATTTAGTTTTGAAGATGGTACTAAACAAATTGAAAGAATTCCTGCACAAATTTGGCGCATGAATGAAAATAAAGTAACCAAATTGTTCTTAACCAATAAAAAAGCAATCGGCATTAAATTAGATCCAATGCGCGAAACAGCTGATATTGATGAGAGTAATAATACTTGGCCAAAATCAACTAGTAATACTACTCCTTCTAAATTTGCTATATTCAAAGCAAGAGCTGCTGGTGGAAGAGGTCAAAGCACAGGCATCAACCCAATGCAAAAAGCAATGGAAAAAAAATAGTTCAAACAATTTTTTAAAATAAGATGGTTATTTAAAGTCACTTGATTAATTTCAAGTGACTTTATTTTTTATACGATACATAAGCGTATTGATTTTTAATTAGTATTCTTTAAAAATATTTTGATTCAAGTAATTAATAGCCCTTTATGAAACAAAAATGCATGCTGTTTATTGTTTTGTTTTTTTCAATTGCATTGCCTGTTATTTCAAATGCAGCATCGGTAGATACTGTAGAAATATTTAGCAATGGAATGCACAGACCTATAAAAACAGTTGTGATTAAGCCTAAAGGCTATGGCGAAAAAGGAAAACGTTTTCCAGTAGTTTATTTATTACACGGTGCATTTGGTGCTTATGCTAATTGGGTACAAAAAGTGCCGCATATTCAACAACTTGCAGACAATTATCAAATGATGATTGTCTGTCCAGACGGTGGATCAACTAGTTGGTATTTTGATAGTCCTATCGACTCTACTTTTAAATATGAAACTTTTGTAAGCACAGAATTACCTGAATATATTGATGCAAATTATGCAAGTATAGCCAATAGAAAAGCGCGTGCAATAACAGGATTGAGTATGGGCGGGCATGGTGGATTATTTTTGGCATTTAGGCATTCAGATAAGTTTAGTGCTTGTGGAAGTACTAGTGGAGCTTTGCATGTAACTGTTATTACTAAGGGATATGGCGTTGAAAAAAGACTAGGAGATACCATTGCAAATCAAAAATATTGGCATGACTGGAGTGTGCTTAATACCATAGAAAATTATCCAAAAGATTCTTTAGATATTATTATAGATTGTGGTACAGAAGATCGTGTATTAGCAATGAATAGGGCCGTACATGAAAAAATGTTGAAACTTAAAATTCCGCACGATTATATTGAAAGGCCAGGAGGGCATAATTTCTTATACTGGAATATTTCAATTGACTATCAGTTGCTATTTTTTAAACAACATTTTATTAGGATGTTGCCATAGCAATTAGCCGCCTGTCCTTCCGTCTCTTAATTTAGACAGCTTTTTGCCTTTGTTTTTTTTCTCAAAATCCAATACTTGTTTCGGGATGGATTTTGTGCTGTCTTTTAGTGGCTTTATATTCAATGAATCACTTGAATTAGCGGCTAGTTTATTGGGTGTTTCGTTACCTGTTTGTAATTTATCCAATACATAATTGTCTGTGTGAATTATTGTGCCATAAGAAGGATTGTAGTATTTCCATGTGCCATGTTTTAAAGAGCTTGTTTCTACTTTTACTACTACTTGCTCGTATTTATTTGGATTGGCAACATCAACCACATCAATCGTGTCATACAACTTATTGGGGTTTAAAGCTCGCCAGCTTTCTTCGTGCTCAAGACCAATAATGGTAAAATATTGGCAGCGTCCATTTTTATTTCCCCAACGATAGGTTTCTATTGCCATAATATCACCCATTAAATTAAATCTTCTCCAAACACCTTCTTTTCGGTCATTGCTATAACTGCCTTCGTCTTCAAACCCTGGTTCTCCGCGCAAGGGATCAACATGAACGGCCCATTTTCCTTGTTTGTAGCCTTTCATGTCAACACAGTTTAAAGTGTCTCCATTCGAGGCAATTCGATAGGTTTTACACTGAGCGCTGGTCGCTGTATAAATTAATAGGATTAACGGTAGCAGATAAATGCGCATTATTACTAAATTAGACCTTCGAATTTACCAATAATTTATAACCGTATGAGAAAATTAACTTTTTTAGTTGCTTTAATAACCTGTTTATCGAGCAATGCACAAGTAAAACCTAGTTCTGCCGCTGATCGGCTTCAATCATTTTCTCAACGAAAAGAATTGTTGCGTAAATCAATGGTTAATCAAATTGGGTTTAGAAATATCGGTCCTAGTGTAATGAGTGGAAGGGTAGTAGATGTAGACGCTAATCCTGCAGATCCTACAGAATTTTATGTGGCTTATGCTTCTGGTGGTGTTTGGCATACCGTTAATAATGGACAAAGTTTTACGCCCATTTTTGATTCAACCGATATTTTAATGATTGGTGATTTTGCTGTAAACTGGCAAGCACATATTATTTGGGTAGGAACAGGGGAAGCCAATAGTAGTCGGTCTTCTTATGCAGGTATTGGTATGTATAAATCTGCCGACAATGGCAAGCACTGGGAATACCTTGGTTTACCTGAAAGCCATCATATAGGAAAAATTGTTTTACATCCTACCGACCCCAATACTGTTTGGGTAGCAGCACTAGGGCATTTGTTTTCATTTAATAAAGAACGTGGCATTTATAAAACCACAGATGGTGGAAAGTCTTGGCAACAAACTTTGGCTGTAGATGAAAAAACAGGAGCAGTAGACCTAGAAATCAATCCAAAAAATCCTAATGAACTTTTTGCTGCCATGTGGTATAGAACTAGAACTGCTTCTAATTTCGAAGAGTCTGGTGCAACAAGTGGTATTTATAAAAGTATTGATGGAGGTACCAATTGGCAATTGGTTTCAACTACTGAAAGTGGCTTTCCAACTGGTGAAGGTGTTGGTAGAATTGGGTTAGCTATTTCTGCAAAGAATCCAAATATGGTGTATGCGATTGTTGATAATCAATTTCATCGCCCCGATACAATGGCAAAAAAAACAGACAGCACAAGGTTTGTGTTAACTGATTTTAAAGATTTAAGCAAAGAACAATTTCTTGCTTTAGACGATAAAAAATTAAACGCATTTGCTAGTTCTCGCAGAAATGGTCTGCCAGCTAAATACAATGCTAGTAATTTAAAAGAAATGGTTAAAACAGATAAATTAAAACCAACTTGTATTTGGGATTTTTTATTTGATGCAAACGCCGCCATGTTTGAAACACCAATTATTGGTTGCGAAGTATATAAAAGTGAAGACAATGGAGCTCACTGGAAAAAAGTAAATGACCAATCTATTCCTGGATTTTTTTATAGTACCTATGGCTATTATTTTGGTAAAATATTTGTGAGTCCAGTAAATGAAAATAAATTATTTATTACAGGCGTTAACTTAATGATGAGTAAGGATGGAGGAAAATCATTTACTAGTATTAATAAAGAGAATGTGCATTCCGACCATCATATTGTTTGGATTGATCCATCAAAAGACAACCATATAATAAATGGAAATGATGGTGGTTGTAATATTTCTTATGATGATGGTGCGCATTGGTTTAAAGCCAATACACCGCCGGTAGGTCAGTTTTATAATATTACAGTTGATAATGCAAAACCTTATAATGTATATGGTGGATTACAAGACAATGGCACTTGGTTTGGATCGAGTTTAACTAAAGAAAATGCTGGCTGGTATGATTCTGGCGATAATCCATTTAAGTCAATTAATGGAGGTGATGGAATGCAAGTGCAAGTAGATTTAAGAGACAATAAAACAATTTATAGTGGGTCGCAATACGGGTCTTATTCTCGTCAAACCCTTGGTAGTAAAGACTATAAAAATATCAAGCCTACCAACGATTTAGGAGAACCTCAGTTGCGTTATAATTGGCAGTCGCCAATTTTATTAAGCAAACACAATCCTGATATTTTTTATTATGGCACCAATAAATTTCATCGTTCATTTAATAAAGGAGATAGTTTGCCTGCACTTAGTGCCGATTTAACTACTAATCCTACACAAGGTGATGTGCCATTTGGTACACTTACAACCATTAGTGAAAGTCCGTTGAAATTCGGATTGATTTATATTGGAACAGATGACGGAAATATACAAATTAGTAAAGACGGAGGTTATACCTGGTCATTAATTACTAAAAAATTACCGAAGGGTTTATATGTAAGTAGAGTGGTGGCAAGTGCCTACCAAGAAGGAAGGGTGTATGCAAGTTTAAATGGTTATCGTAACGATAATTTTTTACCGTATTTGTACATGAGTGAAGACTATGGAAATAGCTGGAAACAAATAGGAAAAGATTTGCCAAATGAACCAATTAATGTGATTAAAGAAGACCATTTGGTAGATGGTATTTTATATGTTGGAACCGATGGCGGTTTATATGTAAGTATTAACCAAGGAGCAGATTTCATGCAATGGAATAAAGGGTTGCCTAATAGTGTGCCAATTCATGATATAGTTACACAGCCAAGAGAAAATGAAATTGTGTTGGGTACACATGGCCGTAGTTTATATATAGGTAAATTAGATGAAGTGCAAAAATTAGTATTAGATGCTACATTCAAAGAAAAGAAATTGGCCGAAATAATTGGCAAAAAATAATAAATATTCCATTCAAAAAAATAGCCGCTGAATTTATTTAGCGGCTATTTTTTTTGTAGTATCCAAAGGTCTTGTCCACCCATTTTTTCGGGATATTTGCTGCCATCATAAAAAGATACGATTTTAAAATAGGCACTAATTAAATCCTCAAAAAAAGTTTGTGTATGATAACTAGTATCATTTCTATCACCCACTATATTATTATTTACTGAAAATGATTTTGAAAAAAAACCTGTTTCATGTAATTGTTTTTTTTCAGGTGCAAATAATTGTGGCATAAAAAAACTGCCATGTGTGGTAACTAATAATATGCCATCTGTTTGAATAATTCTATGCAATTCAATGATCCATTCTATAGTTGCACTCTTTGATAAATGTGTAAAAACAGAAATGCCAAACACCAGGTTGAAATATTTAGAAGGATAGGTGGTTGGCGGCATTGGTTGAATGCCTGTAAAGTGAATGCCAGCTATATTTTTACTATTCCATTCAATCATAGCTACATTGCTGTCTGCTCCATAAAGTAGGGCATAAGGCGCAAATGAATGGACGTGTTGAATAACTCTTCCTGTACCGCATCCCCAGTCTAAAATAGTGGGTACTTCCATTTGCAAATAAGGCTCGGTCCACAAACAAATTTCTTTGGCTGCTAATTTACCCTGCTCGAAATACTTCTTATAATTGAGCTGATAGGTTTCAAATAAATAGTTACTATCTGGAATTGCTAATAAAGGGTTGGCTTTTTTAAAGGACTGGTTTGAAAAATAATACCATGCTTTTACTCCATTAAAATGCATGGTTTTTAAAACCGCATTTAATTGAAGCTGCTCAAAAAACCTTTTGATGTATTTTTTTATTCCAGCCATTAATACAATAGATTAAATGCTTTTATTGCAATTTACGTTGGTATAATTGTATGGCGTTTTCGTAACCAACATACAAAGCATCACAAACCAATGCATGTCCAATACTCACTTCGTTGAGCCCATGAATATGTTGCTTGAAATATTGTAAATTATTAAGGTCTAAATCGTGACCCGCATTAATACCTAATCCTAAAGCGATGGCTTTTTCGGCAGCAGCAATATATGGCGCAATGGCAGTTGTTCTTTGTCCTGCTGTATAGGCTGTGGCATATCCTTCTGTGTATAATTCTATTCTATCAGTACCTGTTAATGCAGCTGCTTCAACCATTTCAATAATTGGGTCTACAAAAATTGATACCCGAATTCCTACTGCTTTAAAAATAGCAATGGTTTCAATTAAATAATCTTTGTTTTCAATTGTATTCCAACCATGGTCGCTAGTTAACTGGCCCAAAGCGTCTGGAACAAGTGTTACTTGATGGGGCTTTGTTTCTAAAACCAAATTAATGAATGATTGTTCTTTTGGGTTGCCTTCAATATTGAATTCTGTGGTAATGATCTTTTTAATTTCCCTAACATCTGCATAACGAATATGTCTTTCATCGGGTCTTGGATGAACCGTTACACCATTCGCTCCAAACCGCTCTGCATCCATGGCTGCTTTTACTACATTTGGATTATCGCCGCCCCTGCTATTACGGATGGTGGCAAATTTGTTAATATTCACACTCAATTTGGTCATATTGCAAATATAGCTGCTTTATTTAAGCGATTTAATAGCCTATTTTTGCAATTGTTATTTCCTTTATTATAGCAGCAAGTATTGTACGCTAATTATGAACTATTCATCACTCGAAGCCTGTTTACTTGATTTAGAAGCAACAGGTCAATTGGTAAGGATTAAAGAAGAAGTAGATCCGTATTTAGAAATGGCGGCTATACATTTGCGTGTTTACGAAGCCAATGGACCAGCTTTGTTATTTGAAAAGGTGAAGGGATCTAAATTTATGGCTGCATCAAATATTTTTGGAACAATTGAGCGAAGTAAATTTCTTTTTCGAAACAGTTTTACCCAAGTACAAGATTTAATTGAGTTAAAAGAAAACCCAATTAAAGCGTTCAAAAAACCTTTCAGTCATTTAAAAACAGCTTTTGCTGCAATTAAAGCGCTCCCTCTAAAAAATCCTATAAATAAACCTGTTTTATACGAAGAAATTAGTATTTCAGATTTGCCATTAATACAGCACTGGCCAATGGATGGCGGTGCATTTGTAACGCTTCCGCAAGTGTATACAGAAGATATTGATCAGCCTGGCATTATGCATTCAAATTTAGGGATGTATCGAATTCAATTAAACGGAAACGATTATATTACCAATAAAGAAATTGGGTTACATTATCAATTGCATCGTGGCATTGGTATTCATCAAACAAAAGCCAATAAAAAAGGCTTGCCTTTAAAAGTGAGTTGCTTTGTTGGAGGTCCTCCTGCACATAGTGTTGCAGCAGTAATGCCATTGCCAGAAGGTATTAGTGAAATGACTTTTGCAGGTGTATTAGGTGGAAGACGTTTTAGGTATTGTTATGAAGATGGATATGCCATTAGTACAGATGCCGATTTTGTAATTACAGGTGAAGTATTTCCAGGAGAAAATAAATCAGAAGGCCCTTTTGGAGACCATTTGGGTTATTATAGTTTGGCGCACTCTTTTCCAGTAATGCGTGTGCACAAAGTGTATGCAAAGAAAAATGCCATTTGGGCTTTTACAGTTGTAGGAAGGCCACCACAAGAAGATACGAGTTTTGGCAACCTAATTCACGAATTAACCGGCGCCGCTATTCCGCAAGAAATTCCAGGATTAAAACAAGTAAATGCAGTTGATGCTGCTGGTGTACATCCTTTATTATTGGCCATTGGTAGCGAAAGGTATACGCCTTATGCACCTACCAAACAACCCGCAGAATTATTAACGATTGCCAATCATATATTAGGAACTGGGCAATTGAGTTTGGCCAAATTTTTATTTATAACAGATGATGCCAACAAAGATTTAAATGCGCAAAATGTATTGGAATATTTGCAATATGTATTAGAAAGAATTGATCTAAAAAGAGATATTCATTTTTACACCAATACTACCATGGATACGCTTGATTATTCTGGTACAGGATTAAATAGTGGAAGTAAAGTAGTATTTGCCGCAGTGGGTGAACCAAAAAGAAATTTAGCAACAGTTTTGCCTGTTATTTTTAATGGTCTTCAACAATTTTCAAATCCACAATTGGCTATACCCGGCGTAGTGTTACTTCAATGTGCTGCTTATGTAAACGATCAAACTACTATTGCTGAAATTAGTAATTTAGATAGCCAATTAAACCAACACATAACTGAAATTGCAAATACACCATTGATTGTATTGTGTGACGATGCTTCGTTTGCAAGTGCTAATTTGAATAATTTTTTATGGGTATGTTTTACTAGGTGTAATCCTGCTAATGATATTCATGGAATAGCTGCTAGCACAGTACATAAACACTGGGGATCTAATGGACCATTAGTCATTGATGCGCGCATTAAACCCCACCATGCACCGCCAGTATTAAAAGATTTGGAAGTTGAAAAAAGAATCAATCGAATCTTTGAAGCGGGTGGAAGTTTGTATGGAAAAATTTAGTTTCTGAAACTGGCATCATGTTGTAATTCTATCCAAGTATGATCTGCTAATAATCTTACCGAAGATATAAATTGTTTGAAAGGGCCCGCACCGCCCCATTCTTGTGGCGCTACAAGCGATAAAATATGTGTCCCATCACGTTTTTCATACAGGTGATATAGTTGACCTATTTGAGGTTTGAAACTAAGTTTGGCCTCGTAAATCATTAAACTTAATTCCTTTCTTTTTTTAATTTCTTGTGCTTGCCTAGCTAGTAATTCAATTTGTTGTTTAATTTGATCTAATTGCATATTGGTCTGCTCTTCCATAGCACTTAATGCCTTGTGTTTTATTACTCCTTCTTTAGTAGGTCTAATAGCAACACTACCAACCGATGAGGCATAAGGCAACACACTCATTTGCTTATGGTAAATTTCAATATTTACAAAGGGTTGATTTGATGTATCGAAACCTTCATGTGTTATGCGTAAATAACCATTCTGTAAAATTTCGTGCGTTATGGTTAAAATTGTTTTTTCTTCTTTTATAAACAAACAACTAATGGTAGAGGCATTAACAATAGATGCTTGTATAGAATCTGCAATTTCTTGGTTTTCGAAAGGGCGAATGGTATTGTCTGGAACCATTTCGTATTGACTATAAAAGGCTTCGTTTTCAATACTTACCCAATTAATACTAATACTTAATGCGTGTTTGTTTTGAACACTTTCAATTTTATAATTTCCATTTTTGGGTGCTAGGCCAAATTTGAAATCACATTTTTCAGGAAAAAGTTGCCAACTGGCTAAAAAATTATACGCTTGTACCATAATCCATTATTTCTTGCAGCATCAGCTGCTTCATTACCAACAAAATACGTCGTTAAAGGTTGTAATTTAATGGAGAAAACTACTTAAAATCTAATTTACCATTACAAAATCGGGTCTTTTAACCAATTGGCTATTGTATTTAAATTGCAATGCAGTATTGAAAATAATATTCCACACTTTCATACTACCAATGGTTCTAGGATAATAAGACGCACGCAATTCCATTGTACCAAACACCAAATTTTCGTTTCTAGTTCTCACACCACTACCAAAAGCACTATATATATCGCCATTGGCAAGGGTTTGACTAGGATCATTAACATAAGATACATTTGTAAACACAAATGGGGCAAAGCTAAAGCCAAAGAATTTCCAAGTATTGTAAAAAACAGATTCCCAATTAGCACTAACTCGGGTAGTTGTTTTATTAGAGGCATTGTTAAAATCTTGTATGCCAAATACACTGTATAAATATAGTGGGTCGTTTAGTTTTGTCTTCATTTGTTGGGTAATACTAGCACTAATAAAATGCCTGCTTAACCATTTACTATTTGCCAATTTCCTTAATCGGGTAAACATTTCTACACTAGTTAAAAAACTAATGTCCTCAAATTTCGATTGATAAAAATAGGAGCCCATTCGAATTTGATAATTAACATAAGCATTTTTTCTAGTAAAATAGGCTCGCTGATATTCATATCCCAAATAGGGTCTTTCAATATTATTTCTATTAGTCCATCCACCTGTTAATGACATTGAAAATCCTTCTGGCACATCTTCGTTTCGTCCAAATCCATAAATAAAATTAGTATGATAATAATCTTGCTCAAATACAGTTAATGAACTTAGTACTGTAGTTAAATCAGAATAAGAACTATTATAATTTGTTTGATAAAATTTGGGAATATCAAAAAATCTTCGGTAAGCACCACGAATTGCTAAGATATGTTTTAAACGATTTTTAATTTTTGTGCCGATTTCTTTTTTTGCACCAATATTGTATCCTAACCAACCATCTAAAATGCGGTAATTGTATTTAAAGTCCGACTGATACAAAGAATCTTTTGTAAAATTATTATTGGTGTACCTAAATGAGGTTTCATAACTACCAGTCCAAACACTATAAGGACTAACTAATGGAAGGTCTGCTTTAAAATACCAGGCAGTTTCTTCTTTTCTGCCACTATTAAATCCAGGTTCAATGGTGCTAAGTCCTAAACTAATATTTACAAAGCTGCCTAAGAAATTTCTTTTTAAATATTGACCACTCATTCCAAAATAAGGCGTTCTGTCTAAATCAATTAAATTCTTAATGGCAATTCTATCGCCTCTGCCAGCAAGGTTATCGTCATTGATTTCAAAATTCAACATTTTTTCACTGCCCAAATCTGCGCTACCTCCAAAAGGAAAGACATCTTTACAAACTATTAAAACATCTACCTCATTTTTGAATGCAATATTTTCTGTAATTAAAATTTTTGCATCTTGTAAATAACTAATATCTCGTAAAAATCTTTCGTTATCAGCTACCAAAGCAGGGTATAATGTATCTCCAATTGTAAAAAATAAATTATGTTTAATAATTCTCTCCGAAGTTGAAGTATGTAAAAAATTACCAAAGTCATTAAAGAAATTATGCTTATTTGAACTGGTATCGTTAATAGAACTATTAAAGTTTAGTTTTTGAACCTGAATTGAATGAATGATTTTCCCTTTAAAGCGACTGAAATTGTCTTCATTCTTTTTCACTGCGTCTTCGGTAGAAATAGGTGTTTCACCACTTACAGAAATGCTTTTACCTAATTTGCCCCAAAGTCCATTTTTCTTAGCCAAGAAAAAAGTATCGGTTTCGTTTTTTAATTGTGCGTTTATATTACTAGCAAAATATACTAATGCTATAAAGGAAATAAACAGACGATATTTAGTAGACAGTCGAAGCATTAATAACTAAAATCAGTTAAAGACTCCTAAATTTAATTAATCAATACCGAAGTTCTAGATTTCTATTATAATATTGTGAAAATCAATTAAATTAGATAGGTCTCTTATATAAATAGTTCGTATTCATATATTAAACTCGTTTTATGCAAGTTACTAGAAGAAAATTTTTGGCCAATTCAAGTATCGCAATAATAAGTGCATCATTAAATGCCCATTATTTATTTGCATCATCTAAGCCATCAACGGTATTAGGTATTCAATTGTATTCTGTTAGAGACGATATGCGAAAAGATCCATTAGGTACATTACAACAATTGGCTTTAATGGGGTACAAAAATGTAGAACACGCCAATTATATTAATCGAAAATTTTATGGATTTACGCCTGTTGCTTTTAAAAAAATATTAGATGATGTAGGATTGAAAATGCCAAGTGGTCATACCGTCATGGAAAAAAAACATTGGGATCCTATAAAAAAAGATTTTACAAATGAGTGGAAATTAACCATAGAAGATGCAGCTTTTATGGGTCAACAATATGTGATTAGTCCATGGTTAGATGATAGTTTGAGAAAGAAATACGATGATTTAGTTGCTTATATGGAAGTGTTTAATAAATCTGGGGAATTGTGTAAAAAATTGGGTATGAAATTTGGCTACCACAACCACAATTTTGAATTTAGCACCCAATTAAATAACCAAAAGGTGTTTGATATAATGATCAATAATACTGATCCTTCGTTGGTAGCGCAACAATTAGATATTGGAAACATGTATGGAGCTGGAGGAAGGGCAATGGAAATTTTAAAAACTTATCCTGGCCGATTTGAACTGATGCATGTAAAAGACGAAATTAAATCTTTACAAGCTGGCGATTTACACGATGGATATGAAAGTACCATACTTGGAAAAGGATTACTAGGCATTAATGAAATCATTAATGAAGCAAAAAAATCTGGTGGCACCAAACATTTTATAATTGAACAAGAAGCTTATCAAAATATTAGCCCATTAAATTGTGCTAAAGAAGATTTAAAAGCAATGCATCAATGGGGGTTTTAGTTGTGTATTTTTTTTTGAAGTACACAAAAAACCAATGCTTGTTTTTGGATGCCAAATTTTGGATCTGTAGGAAATGGCTGCGTTTCGCCTGTAAGTTGATAGCCTTTTCTAATATACCAATCAATAAGATTTGTTCTTACAGAAATAACGGTCATTTCTATGGTATTTAAGCCTAATGAAATAGCAGTGCTTTCTGCTGCTTGAAGTAATGCTTTGCCTATTCCTTTTGCTTGAATATTTGGCTGAACTGTTAGCATCCCTAAGTATAAACAGGTCTCTTTTTTTACTAAACTAACACATCCTATAATTGTATTAAAAGAGTCAACCGCTTTTAAAAATTGCTGATTTGGGTTTTGCATTTCCAAAAATAATGTTGCAGTATCTGTTCTTGAACCATCAAGTAAATCGGCTTCCGTTGTCCAGCCTTGTTTAGACGATTCTCCTCTATAGGCACTGTTTACTAAAGTTACAAGTGCATCAATATCAGCTGTGGTGGCTTTACTAATATGAAATGTTGGTAACATAGCACAAAGGTATTTGCTTGTTATAAACTGAGCAAATGCAGTTTATGATTTAAATGGATGTAGATTTTTTAAAGCATTAAATTTTTGGATAGTTCTTTTAACATGGTGCTTATTAAATGCCACCTGCGCTTTACCTGTAATACTAACACCATTAATACCTGCCAAGCCTTGCATCGTCCATTTTAGATTTTGCTTATTGCGCAAATGCCAATTAGATTTTTTAATAATTCCTGTTGGAAAAATATAGGCGTTGGCATATTTAATGATATGGTAACTATTGGCTTCAAGTGTTACTATATTAGCCCAATCAGCAATGGTTGCTAATTCATTAAAATGCGCAGGGTCAATTACATAATAAACTATAGTATTATTTTCTTTTACGGGCAAAGCAGTTGCTACATGGTAGTTCCACCAATTAACGAGCGATCCTATTTGTTTTTTAAGGAAGAATCCACTAAATACCCATCCTTTATAATGTGGGATATTCCAATGTGTAAGCAATAAAGCAATGGCTTCTGCACGGTCTTCGCAATTGTGGATGTCTTTCCACAAAAAAATAGAACTTGTTTTAAAATAATCAAACAGATTATCTGCTTGCTCCTTACTCATGAAAAAGTCTTCAGTAATCTCATCTGATAAATTCGAATCGAATACTGTTTTAGACAAAATAGAAGTGATAACTATTGATTTATTTTTTGATTATAATATCCAATTGAATTGGTATTCTAATGGTGCTTTAATACCACTACGTTCAGCCACTTTTCTAAAACGATCTGGAAGAGCCATTAAATAGTCTCTGCCTTTTTCGGCAGCACTATTTAAACTACAAATATTACCAATATTCCATTCCTGAATTAAAGACTCCATAATATTGGTATAATCCATACTAGTGTATACTCCTAAGCGTTGTGCAGCATCGCTAAAATGCGACCAACTAGCGCCAATTTTTTCGCCTTGTTGACGCATAAAATGTGCAGGCATTACAATTTTCTTACGCATCATATCTTCAAAAGCCAACATCATTTCACTAGGATCTAATTCAAAAATTTTGGTTACAAAACTCTTGTAAGCTTTTGCATGACGCGCTTCATCTGCTGCAATTACACCACAAATTTTCGACAACTGTTCATTGCCATGTTTTTTGGCAATGGTGGCCGTTCTTCTATGAGAAACATTAGTAGCCATTTCTTGAAAAGAAGTGTAAACGAAATTTCTATAAGGATCTCTTGCTGTTCCAATTTCCATACCATCTGCAATTAAGTGTTGCGTGGTAATTTCCATTTGCTTCATATTTACCCTGCCAGACAAATAGATGTATTTGTTTAATAAGTCTCCGTGTCTGTTTTCTTCGGCGGTCCACATTCTTATCCATTTGCTCCATCCTTGAGGCTCGGCTTTACTAATACCTTCAATGTCTATTAGCCAGCTTTCATAAGTTGGAAGCGCTTCTTCGGTAATAACATCACCCACTAAAACAGCCATATAATCGTAAGGTAATTCCTTACATTGCTGTTGGATTTCTTTAATTTCTTTGGTGAATTCTGGGTTATTACTCTCAGGTAAAAAATCAGAAGGTTGCCAATTGGTATCAATATTTTTTAAAAACTCTTCAATGACGCTTTCAATTTTTTGAGCCAAAAATTGCATTACTTCAATCCTAGATGGGTTCAATTGCATGCGAAAGTGGGGTTGTTTAATTCTAATTTATATTTATTTAAAGCCTAATTGGCGAAGTTAAGGGTTTAATGGTATTTAACCTTCAGCGAGTTTTAGGCCTAAAATTGGTTATTTGTTTTGTACCAAAGGATAATGGTCAATGGTTTCAAATACATTTCTCGGATCTTTTTTTAAGATAGCAATAAATGCCTTTAGAGAATCCATATAAGGTTGTTTTTGAAACATTCTATCGTGTGCAAGTATAACCATGGTATTTTGCTCATTGGTATAACCAGATTCAAATTTATCGTTAATCTTATTTGCCAATTCGCTAGCACCTTGTTTAGGACTATTGCCTTTTACCATTTCCCACTCAACATCCCAACCAATTATATTGTAACCCATTGCCGCTAATTTTTTAGCAACATTTTCACTTGTTTTAGGTCCTTTGGTTTCGGTTTTACCAGCCCAAGTATTGCGGCCTGGCAAACGAATAATTTTAACTTGAATGCCCATTTCTTTTTCGGCTCTAACAAAATCATTTACCGCACTGTCTACATGCGTATAAAAGAAATTGTAATTGTCTTTAAATGCATGCGAAAAACTATGGTTTGCCAATAAGAATTCGGGATAACTATTACGAATGCTGTCTAGTAAACGTTTTCTTCTAGGTTCAATATTATAGTGCATGCCAACAGAAAAGAAAGTTGCTTTTACACCGGCTTCGTGAAATATTCTTTTGCAAATATTGGTTCCTGGAGGTTGAGGAGAATCATCCCAGGTTAAAAATATATAACGTTTAGAACTATCATATTTAATAGGAGTTCCAGGAATAGGTTGGGCTAAAGCAGTTTTTGAAGAATCAGCAGCGGCTGATTTGTTGTTGTTATTGTTGCAAGCAGCAAGAATAATTAAAACAATACATGCAATAAAAAAGCGAATATTCATACTATCTAGTTTTCACAAAAATAATAGGATAATGCTCCTAATCAATTAGTTATTTATGCACGAAATCTGAATAAAGAAAGCAAGTATTTATCAACGGCGATACTTATGCACAATCCTTTTGGTTTTAAATTAAAATTAATTTTCAAATGTATTGTTGTTATTGTTTAAAAGGGCAATGTTTTAGAACTGTTTTTTTAACTAATACATTTTTGAATTGATATAATAAGTTTGCATTTTGTTGAATAAAAAAAGGCTGTATCTATTTCAGATACAGCCTTTTGTATGCTTTTGTTAACTATTAATATCTATACAAGTCTGCTTTAAAAGGACCTTCAACAGAAATGCCTAAGTATTCTGCTTGCGCATCACTTAATACATCTAAAACAGCGCCAACTTTAGCAAGGTGTAAACGTGCTACTTTTTCATCTAAATGTTTTGGTAATACATACACTTTGTTCTCGTAATTGCTATGGTTGTTCCATAGTTCAATTTGAGCAAGTGTTTGGTTTGAGAAAGAATTACTCATTACAAATGATGGGTGACCAGTTGCACAACCTAAGTTTACCAAACGACCTTCAGCCAATAAGATGATGTCTTTTCCATCAATATTGTACAAATCAACCTGAGGTTTAATGGTATCTTTAGTTTGACCATAATGATTATTCAACCAAGCAACATCAATTTCAATATCAAAGTGTCCAATATTACAAACGATGGCTTTGTCTTTCATTGAACGGAAATGTTTTTCTGTGATCAAGTCTCTACAGCCAGAAGCAGTAACAATAATATCAGCTTCTTTAACAGCTTCAGCCATTGGTTTTACTTCAAATCCTTCCATTGCAGCTTGTAAAGCACAAATAGGATCAATTTCAGTTACAATAACCCTGCAACCAGCACCTTTTAAAGAAAGAGCAGAACCTTTACCTACATCGCCATATCCACCAACAACTGCAACTTTACCAGCCATCATAACGTCAGTTGCTCTACGAATAGCATCAACCAAAGATTCTTGACAACCATATTTGTTATCGAATTTAGATTTAGTAACAGAGTCATTTACATTGATTGCAGGAATTGGCAAAGTGCCTTTAGCCATACGCTCATATAAACGGTGAACACCTGTAGTTGTTTCTTCAGATAAACCTTTAATATTGGTAATCAATTCAGGATATTTATCAAAAACAATATTGGTTAAATCACCACCATCATCTAAAATCATATTCAACGGACGGTCTGCACCACCAAAGAATAATGTTTGTTCAATACACCAATCAGCTTCTTCTTGAGACTGACCTTTCCAAGCAAAAACACCAATACCTGCAGCAGCAATTGCAGCAGCAGCTTGGTCTTGTGTAGAGAAAATGTTGCAAGAGCTCCATTTTACTTCTGCACCCAAGGCTATTAGGGTTTCAATTAATACTGCAGTTTGAATAGTCATGTGCAAACAACCAGCAACACGCGCACCTTTCAATGGTTGTGTAGCACCGTATTCTGCACGTAAAGACATTAAACCTGGCATTTCAGCTTCAGCCAAACGGATTTCCTTGCGGCCCCAATCTGCTAAGCTAATATCAGCTACTTTGTATGGTAAGCTGAAATCAATAGAAGAAGTTAGTGTAGACATATTTATTTTTTTATGCTGCAAATGTAGTTTGATAGAATAAAATACTAGTAACTAATCTGTTTTTTAGCATATAAATCCATAATTTAGTATTTTATTAGAATATAAATACTAATTCATATGGCAAAATCAATAAAAACAGCAGATTCCACTAATGCCGTTTTGGCTTTAGATGCAAAAGACCTTGCAATCCTGCAAATTCTTCAGCAAAATGCAAGGGCCACTGTTAAAGAAATAGCCGAGAAAATACATTTAAGCACAACCCCTGTACACGAAAGAATCAAACGATTAGAAGAAACAGGCGTAATCAAACAATACGCCACATTACTAGACCATACAAAAGTGCGCAAAGGCTTAATGGTAATTTGTTATGTGTCACTAAAACAACACAATAAAAATGCAGGTGCCAAATTTATTAAAAGCATTCAAGAAATGAATGAAGTTATTGAGTGTTATAATATTTCTGGGGAATTTGATTTTATGTTAAAAGTTGTAGCAGAAAGTATGGATGACTATTATAATTTTCATGTAAACAAATTAAGCCAAGCAGAAAATATTGGACATGTACAAAGCGTATTTGTTATGGGGATTATTAAACAAACACATGTGTTGGTACACTAAGGTGTTTTTGCAAGATTTTTTTTCTTTCGGTTGATCAAATTTTTTCTAGCCCAGTTTGTAATTATTGCGCTACTGCTACCAACCACTGCACCCATTAATACATCGGAAGGGTAGTGCAAACCTAGGTACATTCTACTATATCCAACACTAGTAGCCCAAGCAAAAGCGGGCAATGCTACATACCATTTTGGGTACATTAAATAAACACTAGTAGCAGTAGTGAAAGAAAAAGAAGTATGTCCAGAGGGCATTGATTTATTTTTCTCGTCTGTAGAAATTGGAAATACAGTATTAGGATAAGTAACAAATGGCCTATCTCTATTTACAATAATTTTAAATCCTTCAGTAGCCACCGCATTCACTGCTAAACTAGCCACCAATTGGTAAGCATTTTTTTTAAGGTGTTGATTGTTATTGATCAAACTCAATGCATACATACTAATAGGAACCGCCACACACAAAGGTTCTGCTGTATTTGAAATGGTTTTAAAAGTATTGTTATTTGGATTTTGTGGATTAATATTTTGCAATAAATTAATATCCCAATTTTGCGCATAACTGCTATTAGTAAACAATACAATAACAGATAGTAGTATTAAAATGCGAAAAAAATAAGCGGATAGTTTCATTAGGCTAAATTGGCTAAACTTTCTTTAATTGTATGAATTCTAGCAAGCGCATCAGCCTGTTTTTTTTGTTCTAATGCTACAATTTCTGGTTTGGCATTTTGAACAAATCTTTCATTCGATAATTTTTTTGTAACAGCATCTAAAAATCCTTCTTGGTGTTCGAGGTCTTTTAATAATTCTGCTTTTAAAGTAGTAGCGTCTAATTGCTTTTCGGTTTCAATAAAAAATTTATCCTTTTCAACCGCTACAACAATACTATTAGAAATGGAAGTATTGGTATAATTGATTTCAGCTGCATTTATTTGTTTAGACAGAATTGATTCAATGGCTTGATAACTACTAATATTATCTGTTTGAATAAATAATTTAATGGCTTCTTTTGGTTTGAGTTGGTTTTTGTTTCGAGCATCACGTAATGCCGAAATAACTTGTTTCAATAATTCTCCAGAAGCAGTAATGCTAGCATTCAAAGGAGCCGCAACTTTATTTTGCTTAATACACAAATCTTCTGTTTGCTCAGCCAGTAAATGATAAATCTCTTCTGTTATAAAAGGCATGAATGGGTGTAAGATTTGCATCAACTCTTCAAAAAATTGTACTGTTTTTTGATAAACAACGGCGTCAATGGGTTGTTCAAAACCTGGTTTAATCCACTCTAAATACCAACTACAAAAATCATCCCAAATTAATGAGTAAATCACTTTTAAAGCCTCGCTCAAACGGAATTGTTCCATTAATGCTTCTGATTCTGCTTTAACTGCATTTAATCTATTCTCAAACCAATTAATGGCAAATGATTGATTGGTTGATTCATCTGCTATACTTGTATTGCTAGATTGCCTAGCATCCCACATTTTTAGCAATTTCAAGGCATTCCAAAGTTTGTTATTGAAATTTCTACCTTGTTCTAATGAAGATTCATCAAATAATAAATCGTTCCCTGCAGGCGATGAAATCATAATTCCAAAACGAACAGCATCAGCACCATATTTGTCTATCAATCCTAAAAGTTCTGGAGAATTCCCCAAACTCTTACTCATTTTTCGGCCCTGTTTGTCACGTACTATTCCTGTGAAATACACGTCTTTAAAGGGTTTCCCGCCTTGGTATTCATATCCAGCCATAATCATACGAGCCACCCAGAAAAAAATAATTTCAGGAGCAGTAACTAATGTATTGGTAGGATAATAATAATTGACTTCTTCGTTCCCTGGTTTTGACAATCCTTTAAATACTTCAAAAGGCCATAACCAACTTGAAAACCAAGTATCCAAACAGTCTTCATCTTGTTTAATATCTTCTGCAGTAAGTGGATGTTCTGGCGTTGATAATTGTGCAATGGCATCTTCTATATTAGCGGCCACTGCAAAACGACCATCTGGCGCATAATAGGCTGGAATTCGATGTCCCCACCAAAGTTGTCTGCTAATGCACCAGTCTTTAATATTCTCCATCCAATGACGGTAGAGGTTTTTAAATTTAGCAGGATGGAAATTAATTTCTTCATCCATCACCGCTTTTAGTGCTGGTTCGGCTAATTGCTTCATGCTAACCCACCATTGTAAACTAAGTCGGGGTTCTACTACTGCATCGGTGCGTTCACTAAAACCAACTTGGTTGGTGTATTCTTCTATTTTAACTAAACTTCCAGCAGCTTCCAACATTGGAATAATTTGCTTTCTAACATCTAGTCTATCAATACCAATAAATAGTTGTGCTGCTTGGCTCATCGTGCCATCATCGTTCATGGTATCAATAATTTCCAACTGGTATTTTTGACCCAATTGGTAGTCATTCATATCATGAGCAGGCGTTACTTTTAAAGCACCTGTTCCAAAATCCATTGCTACATAATCGTCTGCAATGATTGGAATTCTTCTATTAATTAAAGGAACAAATGCAAATTTTCCATGTAAATGTTTGAATCTTTCGTCATCGGGGTGCACACAAATAGCCGAATCACCCAAAATGGTTTCAGGACGAACTGTAGCAATTACAATATGTTCAGTGGTATCAGATTCGTCAATTTTATACTGGAGATAATACAATTTGCTTTGTACTTCTTTGTAAATAACTTCTTCGTCACTTAGGGCAGTTTTGGCCCGAACATCCCAATTAATCATTCGCTTACCACGATAAATATGCCCTTTTTTGTAGAGGTCCATAAATACCCCAATAACTGATTGGTAGTAATCGGGGTCCATGGTAAAAGAAGTTCTGTCCCAGTCTAAGCTGCATCCTAGTTTGCGTAATTGTTGTAGAATGATGCCGCCATATTTTTCTTTCCATTCCCAGGCATATCCTAAAAATTCATCTCTGCTCAAAGAAGATTTAGCAATACCTCTTTCGCGCAACATGGCCACTACTTTGGCTTCTGTGGCAATAGATGCATGGTCTGTACCAGGAACCCAACAGGCATTTTTACCCATCATCCTTGCACGTCTTACCAATATATCTTGAATAGAATTATTTAAACAATGTCCCATATGTAAAACGCCAGTTACGTTTGGCGGGGGAATTACAACGGTATAAGGCTCGCGTTCATCGGGCTTGCTGGCAAAATAACCAGCGGCTAACCAATGAGCATACCATTTTGCTTCAACTTCAGTAGGAATATAATTTTTGCTCAGCTCCATGCTATCAGGTACTTTATTATTAAGTGTTTGCAAAAGTAAGTAAAACCGCTGTGGCTGAAAAAGGAAAGTCTAATTAGTGATGTTTCCATTCAAAATAGGAGACCAATATTAAAATTCCAAATATGATTATTAGCGCAATCATATTCTGAAAACTGTTGTTTTTGCGCTCTTTTGTATTATCTTTTTCCATACTAACTCGATTGTTGTAAGTTACACTCAATTTCATTTTTTAGCAAGAATTATATTGGGTATGCGGTTCGCAGTAGTGGATATAGAAACAACAGGTGGTTTTCCTCAACAACACGGGATTACAGAAATAGCTATTGTATTAATGGATGGCAGTACCATTGAAGGCAAATATTCTACCTTAATCAATCCACACCAAATCATTCCTCCATTTATTGCCAATATGACTGGCATTTCAGATGCAATGGTTGCCGATGCGCCTTCTTTTAAAACAGTGGCCAAAAATATTTACACTTTATTACACGATCGAGTGTTTATTGCACACAATGTAAATTTCGATTATTCTTTTGTTAAATACCATCTAGAAACTGCAGGATTCAATTTGCAAGCCCCAAAAGTTTGTACTATCAGAACCAGTAGAAAAGTATTTCCTGGATTAAAAAAATATGGTTTAGGATATCTTACCAGAGAATTAGGCATTCAAATTGAAGGCCGACATCGTGCTGGTGGCGATGCATTAGCAACGGCTCAAATCATGCAATTGATTTTAGAAAAAGATGGGTTGCCAATTATTAAAGACATGCTTAAAAAAGAAGCAATGTTAAAAGAGCAAAATGGCGAATAAAGTTTGTGCGCTCAATTTAAACTAGTAACAACTATTTTTTTCTAAACCCTAATCGTTTCGTTGTTAATATCTTCTATTTTTCTTTTCCGTTTCAGCCATTACATTCGCATCCCTGAAATAATCATCCGTTAATTTTTACACTATATGAGTTCGTTTGCATCAATCATTGCCGCTAAGTTAAATATCCGTATAACACAAGTTGAATCAGTCATTTCCTTATTAGAAGAAGCGGCAACCATTCCTTTTATTGCACGATATAGAAAAGATAAAACAGGTGGGCTAGACGAAGTGCAAATTCAACAAATTCAAGACGAAGCAAAATTATTAAAAGAGTTTTCAGAAAGAAAAACTTTTATAGAAAAAACAATTTCAGAACAAGGTAAACTAACCGAGGATCTGCAGAAAAAATTAGATGCAGCAACTACTATTACTGAATTAGAAGACATTTATTTACCATATAAACCTAAAAGAAAAACCAAAGCGCAAACGGCTCGTGAGAATGGTTTAGAGCCATTAGCATTGTTAATTTTAGAACAAACAAATATTGCTGTTGTAGCTGAAGCTGAAAAGTATTTTACAGATAAAATTACTACTGTTGATGAGGCTTTGCAAGGTGCTAGAGATATTATTTCGGAACTTGTTAATGAAAATGCAGAAGTCAGAGCTAAGTTGCGCAAATTATTTGAAGACACTGCCTTATTACAAAGTAAAGTATTGGCAGATAAAGAAACAGAAGGAATTAAGTACAAAGACTATTTTGATTTTTCTGAACCAATTTATAAAATTCCTTCGCACAGAATATTGGCAGTATTGCGTGGCTTTTTAGAAGGGTTTCTTCGCATGAATATTTTACCGCTCGAAGAAACCGCACTTGAAACACTAGAAGCAATTTATATTAATGGAATGAGTGAGTCTGGCGACCAAATTAAAAAAGCCATTAAAGATGCATACAGAAGATTATTGCAACCAAGTTTAGAATCTGAATTTAGATCGGCATTAAAACAAAAAGCAGATGAAGAAGCAATCACTGTTTTTGCAGAAAATCTAAGGCAATTATTATTAAGTTCACCACTAGGAAGTAAACGAATTCTTGCACTTGATCCTGGGTATAGAACTGGTTGTAAAGTAGTGTGTTTAGACGAAAAAGGAACACTACAAAAAACAAGTTTAATATATATACATGAAGCCAATCGTTTGTATGATAGTGAATATAAAATAAAGGAATTGGTTAAGGAATTTAATATTGAAGTGTTTGCAATTGGTGATGGAACTGCCGGACGAGAAACTGAGCAGTTCATAAAAAAAATGGACTTAAAACTACCCATTTTTTTAGTTAATGAAGACGGTGCCTCTATTTATTCTGCCTCTGAAATTGCTAGAGAAGAATTTCCAGACGAAGATATTACCATACGTGGTGCTGTAAGTATTGGTAGGCGCTTAATGGATCCATTGGCTGAGCTAGTAAAAATAGATCCCAAAAGTATTGGTGTAGGACAATACCAGCACGATGTAAATCAGTTTAGACTAAAAGAAAGACTAGACCAAACCGTTATCAGTTGTGTGAATAATGTAGGTGTGAATTTAAATACTGCTAGTAAACATTTATTAAGTTATGTGAGTGGTATAGGACCAGGCTTGGCTGAAAATATTGTAAAGCATCGTGCAGAAATTGGCAAGTTTACAGATCGTAGTCAATTATTAAAAGTGCCAAGATTAGGTGCTAAAGCATTTGAACAATGTGCTGGTTTTTGTAGAATTCAACAAGGCAACAATCCCTTAGACCAAAGTGCGGTCCACCCAGAAGCTTATGTATTGGTAGCACAAATGGCTAAGGACCTAGGCGTGGAATTAAAAAGTTTAATTGCTAATGAATCTGCTTTAAAAAATATTGATGTTAAAAAATATACTTCAGAAGCTTTTGGCGAATTAACCATTAAAGATATTTTAACGGAATTAAAAAAACCAGGTTTAGATCCAAGAAGTGAATTAGAGCAATTTGAGTATGCCAATATTTATAAAATAGAAGAAGTAACTGTTGGTATGATTTTGCCTGGAATGGTTACGAATATTACGCGATTTGGTGCATTTGTTGATATTGGGGTAAAGCAAGATGGATTGGTGCATGTAAGTGAAATTTCACATAATTATATTACCGATCCAAGCGAAGTTTTAAAGTTGAATGATAAGGTTCAGGTAAAAGTAATGGAGGTTGATATAGCCCGTAAACGTATTGCGCTTTCTATAAAACAAACCCAAGAAGGGCCTGCTAGAACTGCTAGACCTAATCGCCCAATGACTCAAAATACAAAGCCATCTTTTCCTCCTAATAAAGAAGCAGACTTAGCAGATTTAAGCGTAAATGATGCATTGGCATTACTAAAGAAAAATTTTGGGAAATAGTGGGTGCTAAACATTCTATCTAAATAATTCATACCTTGATTTTAAATTTTAATCTTATGCAAAAGTGTTTTTTGTTGATTTGTTGCTCAGTTTTATTATTAGTAGCCAATGCCCAAAACAAAGTTAATCCAGTAATTAAAGGATTTGGTACTGTGTATGAAGTGCCTTTTGCTGTAGAGAATCCAGATCCTTCTTTAAAATACAAAGTAATGTTTGATTTGGTAACAGGTTCAGAAAAGCCAGAAGTATTACTAGAAAATTTAGAGTCTGTAGCAAAACTGATTAATTTACAAGCACTAGGTGGCGTAACAGGAAAACATTTGAAAGTAATTGCTGTGTTACACGGCGGTGCTGCGTTTGTTGTAATGAATAATGAATCTTACCACAAAAAATTTGGAGTAGACAATCCTAATTTGCCTTTAATTGCCGCATTGAATAAAGCAGGTGTTGAGTTGTTTGTTTGTGGCCAAACACTATTTAAAAGAAGTATCGATAGTCAGTCAGTTACGCCAGAAGTGAAAGTGGCTTTATCGGCTCTTACTACATTAACCACCTATGGTTTGAAAGGGTATACAACTTTGAAGTTTTAATTAAAGTTAATTGTATCTGATTGTGTAAAATTCATTTTTTCAATTTTACACATTCAATAGCATCAGCTAAAAACTAGTGCTTAATTATTTATTCTTAGAGAGTAATAATAATTGGTCGTATACAGCATTGTAACTACTGCCAATTGGAATTTCTTTTCCAGCAACCATTAATTTGGTCTTGCTAAATTTTTCAATTTTATTTATCGGCACAATAAAGGAGCGATGAACACGAACAAAGTCTCTAGAAGGTAATTTTTCTAAAATACTTTTAAGTGTCATTAAGGTTAATACTGGGGTAGGTTTAATATATAATTTAATATAATCGTCGAGTGCTTCTATGAGTTCTAAATCTTTTAAATTGATTTTCATTATTTCGTAATTCACTTTTACAAAAATGGAATTCAATTGTAATTCTTGAGAACTTAAAAAGTCTATATATTCTTTTCCTTTGTAGGCTGCTTTTAAAAAACGATCGTATTCAAATGGCTTTAACAAATAATCTACTGCATCAACATTAAATCCTTCCACTGCAAAATCTTTATACGCAGTAGTGAAAATAACAGGAGGTTTTTCAATTAAATTTTTATAAAATTGAAGCCCATTAATATCTGGCATTTGAATATCTAAAAACAATAAATCTACTTTGTTTTGTTGCAGCCAAATTTTTGCTTCGTCGGTATTGGTAAATACTTTGTCTAATTGTAAAAATGATATTTTACCACAATATTCACTAATAAGTTGCAATGCAAGTGGTTCGTCGTCTATGGCTATACAATGTATCATTAAATGCTTATCTCAAAATGAACTAGATATATATTGTCTTTGATGGTATTTGTTAACACATGTTTGTCTGAATACATTAATTCTAAACGTCTTTTTACGTTGTTAATGCCAATGCCTGTGTTTTCCATCATATTGTTTTCTGATTTAACAATAGAATTGCTAGAGGTGAAAATGATTTTATTGTCTAGAGATTCAATATGAATATTTATTTCAGATATTGATTTAGTGCTAATGCCATATTTGAAAGCATTTTCAACAAAAGGAATGAAAAGTAAAGGGGCTATATTTTTGTTTTCTACATTTCCAATAACATCGAAATTAACAGTTGTTTTTTCTGTAAGTCTTACTTGTTGAAGTTCAATATAGTTTTTTGTAAAATCTACTTCGTTTTGAAGTGGCACAAAATCGTTATTCGTTTCTGTTAAAATATACCGCATTATAGAAGAAAGTTTCATGACTGCTGGTGCTGTCTTTTCGCTTTTAACTATTGCTAAGGAATAAATATTATTCAAAGTATTAAAAAAGAAATGCGGATTAATTTGAGACTTTAAAAAAGATAATTCTGTATTAAGTTTTTCGCTTTCTGTTTCCTTTCTATGTTCTTCTGTTTTTAACCAGCGTTGAATAACTGCCACACATGTTCCAACAGTAAATACCATAAAGAATATGGCCATATTAAAAGGTTCTACCAAGGGGCGCTTTCTGCCTTGCCAATTTCTTCCTGTTGTATTTGGTAATGACGGCCTTTGGAAAGTTCTAATTTCTGGTGGCGCAACAATTCCGGCAATGTATTTAGGGATGATTAAGAATAATACTAAACTAGAAATTACAGCCGTAATATATAGAAACCATTTTTCTTGCATTAGTAGTTTAGGAATCAATATTTGTGTGTTCAAATAATAAAACACTACTAAAAAAACATTGTTACAAACAATTGAAGCAAACATATGGTCGCTCATGGTATACTGCGAATCCAACATTCTAGGAAAAAACACCAAATAGGGTAGGGTAAAAAAACAAACCCAAGCGGCAACATGCGCAATTACAGAAACGATATTTTTATTCTTGGTTATCAATTGTATTTGCTTTTCTTAAATTTAAACAGAATAATCTGATATTCAAATTTATCTTGAGTTTAGGGGCTTTTTTAAGAATATGGGTGAAAACTACCATGCTATCGGTGAAAGTTTGTAAACCGGTAGCTTATTTATTAATCAGTTGACTATAAAGGTGTTGGATTAGGCCATCCGCTAGTCCGATTTTTGGAACATATATTTCGTCGGCATCAGCCCAGCGCATTACATTTATATAAATTTGAAGTGCTGGAACAATAACATCAGCCCGGTCTTCCCTTAATTTATAGATATTTATTCTGTCTTCAATTGAAAAACTAGCAATTTCTTTATAATAGTCTTTCAATAAGTCTATAGTAAGTGGTTTGCCATCTTTTTTCTTACTTAATGAAAAAACTTTATTAATATTTCCGCCTGTACCTATGGCCACTATTTTTTTATAACCCTTTGTTTTAAGTTTGATGTATTCTTTTATTTCATTCCATTTAGAATCGTCTACCATCTCTTTTAAAATTCTAATGGTTCCTACATTAAAGGATTCTTTAAAAATGAGTTTTCCTTCTGCAAAAAATGTAAGTTCTGTACTTCCGCCACCTACATCAATGTATAAATAACTATGGTCAGTATCCATTTGTTCTGCAACATGGTTTTCGTAAATTAAAGAAGCCTCAAATTCTCCACTGATTATTTCAATGTTTAATCCTGTTTCCATTTTAACTTTACGAATAATGTCTTGACTATTTCTTGCGTCACGCATAGCACTTGTGGCACAAACTATGGTATTTGTAACACCGTATGCATTAATCAAATGGCTATATGCTTTCATGGTCTGCAATATCATGCCACGTTTTTCTTTGGAGATTTCACCTTTTTCAAATACATCAAATCCTAAGCGTAAGGGTACGCGTACTAAATTTAATTTATTAAACTGTAGTTTTCCTGTTTTATCATCGCTTAAGTCGGCAATCAATAATCGCGCTGCATTACTTCCTATATCTATTGCCGCTAACCTCACTTATTGGGATTGTTTTTTTGATTAAATATTGGTAGGTTTCAATTTGAGACCTGATTCTCTTTTTTCCAACGGAAGGTACATAGTTGTTGCTTAATTCATTGTTTAGAATTCTAGCTTTTACATTGTCTCTTAATTGAATGTGGATAATATCCTTTAACTCGGCTTGTAAATTGGGGTTTGTAATGGCTATCGCTGCTTCTACACGGTGGTCGAGGTTCCTAACCATCCAATCTGCGCTAGAAACAAACATTTTCTCTTTTCCTGCATTATGAAAAATCATCACCCTAGCATGTTCTAAATATTCATCCACGATACTAATGGCGCTTGGTTGTTTTTTGAATTTTTTATTTTCAATGATAGGGCAAAATATTCCACGAACAATCATTTTAATTTCTACTCCAACATTGGCCGCTTCATATAATTTTTCAATCAATTGTATATCGCTTAATGAATTTATTTTTAAAATAATGGAAGCAGTCTTGCCTAATTTTGCGGCTTTAATTTCTTTGTTAATTAAAACAATTATTTCCTTGCGCATATTGTCTGGGCAAACCAATAATGTTTTGCAGGCTATAAGTGGAATATTTCCGTTCTTCCAATTTTCTAAGTATCGGAATATTCGGTTAATATCAGCCATTACATTCCGATTGCTTGTTAACAAACAATGGTCTCCATATACTTTAGAAGTACTTTCGTTTAAGTTTCCAGTACTTACAAAACCATATTGAATTGTTTTATTTCCTTTGCGTTTTTTTATAATACATAATTTAGCATGTATTTTTATTTTTGGAACACCAAGTAATACTTTAACACCTTCCTCTTCTAGTATTTTTTTCCATTCTAAATTAGCCTCTTCGTCGAATCTGGCTTTCAATTCTAACATCACTACCACTTCTTTTCCATTCCTTGCTGCATTAATTAGTGCATTAATCACTTTTGAATTTGCGGCTAATCGGTAGGCAGTAATTTTAATAGAATTTACATCTGGATCCATTGCAGCTTCCCTTAATAAATCGATTACAGCATTAAAAGAATGGTAAGGAAAATGAAGTAGTAAATCTTCTTTGATAATTACATCCGTAACGCGCATAGTACTCTGTAACGCAGGATGAGTAAAGGATGGACGTCTAGTGCTTTGTTTGTGAAACACATTAGGGAAGTCCATGAAATGTCTGAAATTATGTATGCGTCCTCCTGGTATAATATTGCTTTTTCTATTTAAACTTAATCGACGGATTAAATATTCTAATAGCCCTGCATCCATCTCTTTGTCATAAACAAATCTTACAGGTTTTCCTTTACGTCTGTTCTTTAATCCCTTTTCAATCTTCTCAACAAAACTAGTGCTCACGTCATTATCAAGGTCAATTTCAGCGTCTTTGGTTACTTTAAAAACATGCGCCTCAAAATGATCGAATTCAAAATAAGAAAATATATAAGGAAGGTTAAATCTTACAATATCTTCTAATAATATAATTTGACTTTCTCCTGCTTTGGCAGGTAATTGAACGAACCTTCCTACCGCTTTAGCAGGCACTTCTATTAATGCATATTTTTGTTTATAGGCTGTATTTTTCTTAGACATCACAACGCCTAAATAAATGCTCTTGTCGCGGAGATAAGGCAGTTGTGGCAAGCTTTCCACCATTAATGGAATAATGTTTGATCGAACTTCTTCGTCAAAATATTTTCGTACAAAATTTTGTTGTTCTTTACTTAAATGTTTTTCATCAACTAAAAAGATCTTTTCTTTTTTTAATTCTTTTAAGATGCCATCCCAGATTCTATTAAACTCATTTTGTTGTTGTAATACAATGGTTTGAATTTCATCAATAATAACCTGAGGATCTTCTTCTAAATGCATATTTAATTTCTTGCGTTTTTCAGCAAATTCCAACATGCGTTTTAAAGTGGCTACACGAACCCTAAAAAATTCATCTGAATTATTAGAAAATATTCCAAGAAATCTTATACGTTCCTTTAATGGCACAGAGGGGTCATTTGCTTCTTGCAAAACCCTGGCATTAAAACTCAACCAACTAATATCTCTTTGTATGAATTGTTTTTTTGCCATATCACTAGAATCGATTAATTCAAATTTATATAAGACTTTGAATTTCTAATATTAAGTTTATGCTAATAATTGGGTAGCGTTTTATTGCTTGATTTGATCAATAATGCCAGTAGTTGAAAAGCCTGTTACAATTGGGTTTATTACTACTTTACCACCATTGGCAATTACTTCTTTAGATCCAACAATTTGTTCAATAGTATAATCGCCTCCTTTTACAAGCGTATCAGGTAATAACGTTTCAATAAGTGTTAATGGGGTGTCTTCTTCAAAAACAATCACCGCATCAACAATGGCCAAACTTGCAATAATAAGGGCCCTACTTTGTTCCTTATTAATAGGTCTATCTAATCCTTTTAGTCTTTGTATGCTAGCATCACTATTTACTGCAACAATTAAAAAGTCGGCTTCTTTTGCGGCTTGAGACAATGAAAAAATATGTCCTTCGTGTAAAATATCAAAACATCCGTTTGTAAATGCAACTGTTTTACCTGTGGCTCTCCAACTTGCAACAGTTGCTTTGAGGGTAGTTAAAGTTTGAATTTTTTTTGGAATACTTTCTATTGCTCTCATTGTTTATTCGATTTGTTGTAAATAGGTAATAACACAACACATATAGTACCTATAATTAGTACAATAATAAACTGTGCAAACCATTGCAGTGTTCCATTTGCAAAACCAATTTCAAATGGGATATCATTTTTTTCTAAAACCTTGGCCATAAAAAACGCATAAGCGCCAATTCCGCCAGGCGTAATTATCATACCAATACTTGCAAATGCCAATGCCGAAATAGCTTCCTGAATGCCTAAATGGGCAGTGCCTTGTGTAGCAGATAAACCCACCCAAGTTCCCAAAATATATAAACCCCAAATAGCGGCACTATAAAATATAAACAAAGATTTCTGTTGTAATTTGTTTACACTGCTTAATCCTTCCCAAATGCCTCTTAGTATTTTTTTAAACAGAATGACAATTCTTAAATGTGAAAACTGGTAGAACCAAACCTTTAGGGCTACAAAGCAAGCCGCTAAAATTCCAACAGCAATTAGTATTTTATTAATTGAAAAATGTCCGGATTTATTTTGAAACAATTCTTTAAATAATTGCATGCCATATTCGCCCACCACTTCAAATTGAAATACAAAGGCAAGCAAAAAAATTATGCCAAGGGAAATAACGTCAAAAGCTCTTTCTGCAACAATAGTTCCCACTAGTTTTTCGGCGGGTACTTTTTCATACTTAGATAAAATGGTGCATTTTAGTACTTCTCCCAAACGAGGAACAGCTAAGTTGGCTAAGTACCCAATCATAACAGCAAAAAAAGTGTTGGGAAAACTAGGGGTGTAGCCCATTGGTTGCATTAAAATACGCCAACGCAAAGCCCTAATTATATGACTTAAACTCAAAATTACTAATACAGGGACGATCAATGCATACTTAGCCGTTCGTAAGGAGTTTTTGAATTCCCCCCATTTATTGCTAGGAATTTGGTGTAAACTCCACCAAACCAGAAAAACCCCAATTCCTATAAATAAAAGATATTTTAAAACCGATATCAGCCTCTTTTTCATTGAAATTACATTCTTCGGCAAGTTAAGCAAGCAATTCTAAATGGCGTATAATTACTTGTCATTTAGTATATAAATGGCAAAATAAGCCTTCCAAATTGATAGTTCTGCTTGCCTTGTTCAGTTTCTATCTATTTTGTGTACCTTTGCGAACTATTTTCAAGCATCGTTAAAATGGCGTGATAATGTCAACCAAAAAAAGAATTTTATTCATAGCCACAGAAATGTCTCCTTATTTGGAGCTGACTGAGTTTGCAGAGGTGATTAATAAACTGGCTATCAAGAGTAATGATACCGGTTTGGAGGTTCGCTGCATCATGCCAAGATTTGGCGTAATTAATGAAAGAAGGCATCGTTTACACGAGGTAGTTCGTCTTTCAGGCATCAATGTAACAGTTGATGGCGATGATTACCCATTACAAATCAAGGTTGCTTCCTTACCAAATGCCCGTTTACAGGTCTATTTCTTAGAAAACGAAGATTTTTTCAAACGCAAACAAATTTTTCATGATGAATCTGAAAAATGGTTCGATGATAATGCGTTGAGAACTATATTCTTTTGCAAAGGAGCCTTAGAAACGGTGAAAAAATTTGGATGGCCTCCAGATATTATTCATTGTAGTGGTTGGATGACTAGTTTAATTCCAGCGTTTATTAAAACTGCCTACAAAAAAGAACCTGTTTTTGGTAATAGTAAAGTGGTGTTTACCATCGGACAAAATACTTTTACAGAAGATTTAGGGGCTGATTTTGTTAAAAAATCAATGATTAACGCCAATATTAAAGACAAAGACCTTGAAAAGTTCTCTGGAAACGATAATACAGCCATGTTTAGAGGTGGTGCTACTTATGCAGATGCCATCACTTTTGGTTCGGATGTCATAGAAAAGAAACTTGTAGACGAGTTTTCTAAAGTAAAAGGCAAAAAAACGGTTCCTTTTAAAGGATGGGATTCTGATTTAACAGAGTATTTAGAATTGTACAACGACCTTGCGGGCAAGTAATTTATAACTAATGGATTCATTTTTTACAATGCGTAGGATATTGGTATTGGCTATAGTGATGCTAGTTTTTTCTCAAAGCTGTACACGCGTTTCAACAACTGATATTGGATCTGGATTAATTCCGGCAGTTGATGGTGTTAATACCTTTGATACCACTTTTTCTGTTATCACTGATTCTTATGAAGATTTTGACACCGTTAGAGTGTACAAATCCGATAACCATGTATTAGGAGCCATTACAAATGATCCTATTTTTGGAAAGACCACGGGTAAATTGTTTTTTCAAGTTAGTGCTGGGTCTTATCCATTTGCAACACAAGGTTCAAGAGACAGTATTAAAATAGATTCTGCTGTTTTAATTTTAAGTTACCACGGTAGTTATGGAGATTCAACGCAACCATTGAAGTTGAATGTTTATGAGATGAAAACTCAAATGGATCCTTTTTTAAGTTATCCGGCTAATTATCCTACAGTTTCACCACTAGTATATTATCCAACTCCATTAGGGCCTACAAAAACGGTTGATGTTCGTAGACTTGGAGACTCCGTAATTAATAGATTTGAAGCAGCAACTAGCCAAATTAGAATTAAGTTAAATAGCAGTTTTGCTAAACGAATGATTTTAGATTACGATTCTAGTAATGCGTATAAATCAGATTCATTATTCCTTACTTATTTTGCTGGCCTTGCTGTAATACCTGATGCAATTGCACCTACAAATGTGTTAGTAAATATTAATTTAGCAGATACAAATACCAAATTGGCGCTTTATTATAATACGGCAACTACTGGTGCAACTGTTAGAGATACGCTTGTTACTTACTTGAAATTCAACTCTTCTACATCGGCCAATGCAAATATAATTCTAAGAGATAGAACAGGTTCTGAAGTAGTTAAGCATTTATCACCTACGCCCAAATCCGACTCTTTATTATACATACAATCACAACCCGGAACAGGCGTTCGAATTAGAGTACCAGGTTTACAAAATTTAACCAACCGAATCATTCATAGGGCAGAATTAATTGCAGAGCAAGTTCCAGATGATGCACGTTTAGTGTTAGAAAGTCAACTTACCCCACCTAGATATTTATTATTAAGCATGTATGATAGTTTGAATATGCATAAGCGTAATATTCCCAATGATTATGTTTATGACATGACTAATGGACCAAATATTACTGATTTTGGTGGATTTATTGGTTACAAATCAATTATGGGATATGATAGAGTGGGTGCATATTGGTTTAATGTAAGCCGTTATGTTCAAGGGATTGTTACCAGAAAAGACACTGCTTTTAATATGATTCTAACCGCCCCTTCAAATGACTCGTTATATTATAGTAATGTTTATCCTAATCAAGCATACAAGCAAATTACCTACGTATCTCCTGGAACAGCTAACGATGTTGCAAATGGAAGGGTAAGACTAGGTGGCGGAACGCATACAAGATTCAGAATGCGTTTAAGAATTGTATATTCAAAAATTTAAATACTTAACTGATTAGTATATATTTGCGATCATAAAATCAAAAAAATAATCTCATGCCTTATTTGTTTACTTCTGAGAGTGTTTCTGAAGGACATCCAGACAAAGTTGCTGATCAGATTTCTGATGCACTAATCGACAATTTTTTAGCATTCGATCCACAATCAAAAGTGGCTTGTGAAACCCTAGTTACTACCGGACAGGTAATTCTAGCTGGAGAAGTAAAATCTAAGGCTTATTTAGACGTTCAAGAAATTGCACGTGGTGTTATCCGTAAAATTGGATATACCAAAAGTGAATATATGTTTGAAGCAAATAGCTGTGGTATTTTATCGGCTATTCACGAACAGTCTGCAGATATTAATCAAGGTGTAGATAAAAAGAAAAAAGAAGAACAAGGTGCTGGAGATCAGGGAATGATGTTTGGTTATGCAACCAACGAAACGGATGATTACATGCCATTGGCTTTAGATATTGCACACAAAATTTTAATTGAATTGGCTGCAATGCGTCGCGAGAATAAGCATATTACTTATTTACGCCCAGATGCAAAAAGTCAAGTTACTTTAGAATACGATGACAATAACAAACCTGTTCGTATTGATGCAATTGTTGTTTCTACACAGCACGATGATTTTGATTCTGAAGCTAAAATGTTGGCTAAAATTAAAGAAGATATCATCAATATCTTAATTCCAAGAGTTAAGAAAAAATACAAGAAATACGCTAAATTATTTAATGCCGATATTAAGTATCATATTAATCCAACTGGTAAGTTTGTAATTGGTGGACCACATGGTGATACTGGCTTAACTGGCAGAAAAATTATTGTAGATACTTATGGTGGAAAGGGTGCACACGGTGGTGGTGCATTCTCTGGTAAAGATCCTAGTAAAGTAGACCGTTCTGCAGCTTATGCAACACGTCATATTGCCAAGAACCTAGTTGCAGCAGGTGTTGCAGACGAAGTATTGGTACAAGTTTCTTATGCAATTGGTGTAGCAAAACCTACCTCTATTAATGTAAAAACTTTTGGAACTGCAAAAGTAAAAATGACCGACGGGCAAATTGGAAAATTGGTTCAAGGTATTTTTGATATGCGTCCTTACTTTATTGAGCAACGTTTAAAATTACGTACGCCAATGTATAGCGAAACCGCAGCTTATGGTCATATGGGTCGTAAAAACGAAATCGTTTACAAAGAATTTAAAGATCCTTCAGGAAAAGTAAAAACTGTAAAAGTTGAATTATTTACCTGGGAAAAATTAGATTACGTTAAAAAAGTGAAAGTTGCTTTTGGCATCAAATAAACTTTTTAAAGCATATTCAAAAAACCTCTGCCATTTGAGCAGAGGTTTTTTATTTTTGGGAAGGAATATTGTTAAGATAAAATTTAAGTATGGAACAAAACCCTTGGAAAATATTAGGTCAAAAACTAATCTACAATAATCCTTGGATTCGTTTAACAGAGTTTGATGTAATTAATCCTGGCGGAGGCGAAGGCATTTATGGCAAAGTTCATTACAAGAATACGGCTATTGGTGTCATGGTGTTAGACGACCAAATGAATACCTATTTAGTAGGTCAGTTTAGGTTTACTGTTGATGAATATAGTTGGGAATTGCCAGAAGGAGGTGCATTGGTGGGTACTGATCCTTTAGAGGGTGCTAAAAGAGAATTGCTAGAAGAAACCGGACTAGTTGCTCAAAAATGGGAGCCCTTGCTTAAAATGCATTTATCGAATTCTGTGAGCGATGAGTTGGCAATCGTTTATCTTGCAACTGATTTAACGCAATATGATGCAATGCCAGAGGAAACAGAACAGCTGCAAGTAAAGAAATTACCTTTTGCTACTGTCTATGAAATGGTTAAAAATGGTGAAATCACCGATGCTATTAGTATTGCAACTATATTAAAAATACAATTAATGATCTTAGACGGTCATTTTACCAAATAAACAAATTATGTCTGTAAAACAAGATTCTCTCATTATAGGTCGACAACCCTTAATTGAAGCCATTCGCGCCGGTAAAACAATTGATAAAATATTGTTTCAAAAAAATGTAGAGGGTGAAAATATTCATACCATACGTCAATTGGCGCGTGAAAATAATATTCCTATACAACAAGTGCCTATTGAAAAATTAAATGGCATGTCAAAAGCAAATCACCAAGGTGTGATGGCTTTAGTGGCAAGGGTAGCGTATATGGATTTGCAACAAGTGATAGACCATGTAGTGTCTAATGGAGAGATTCCTTTATTCATTATGTTGGATGGAATTACAGATGTTCGGAACATTGGAGGCATTGCACGTTCTGCTGTTTGTAGTGGTGCTCATGCTATTATTATTCCAGACAAAGGAGTTGGAGCATTGAATGAAGAAGCAATGAAAAGTAGTGCAGGTGCTTTAGAATTAATACATGTTTGCAGGGTAAATAGTTTGTTGAAAGCAGTTGATACCTTGCATTTAAATGGCATACAAGTATTTACTAGTGAAATGCGTGCCGATAAAAATTTAGCCGACCTAGTTTTAAACGAACCATGTTGTGTTATTATGGGTGATGAAGGGAGAGGTGTTCAACCTTATTTAGCCAAAGCCGCTGACCAATTCTTTAAAATTCCAATGGTTGGCAAATTCGATTCATTCAATGTTTCTGTAGCTACAGGAATTGTTTTATATGAAGCAATGAAGCAACGTATGCCATCATGAAATTCCACGCATCTTTCGATATAAAAAAAATCAACACGCCTATTCATCAACAAAACCAATTGTTTTTGATGGGATCTTGTTTTACAGAAAATATTGGAGAAAAATTTCGCAAACATAAATTTCAGGTACTAGAAAATCCAAATGGCATTTTATTTAATCCTGTAAGTGTTGTTGAAGCAATTGAATCTTATATTAATCCTATAGAATTTAAAGCAGCGAATTTGTTTTTTTTAAATGATGCATGGCATAGTTGGAAACACCATAGTCGATTTTCTGGTATAACTATCGAAGAGAGTTTACAAAAAATAAATACATCAATAACACAAGCTAATGCGTATTTAAAATCGGCAGATTATTTAATGATTACACTTGGCTCTGCATGGGTGTATTTGTTAACCGAAAAGGCTTCAAATGCTTCGCTGCAAACGGTTGCGGCAAATAATCATAAAGCGCCTTCTGATTGGTTTTCGAAAAAATTAATGACGGTTAATGAAACTGTTTCAATATTTGAAAAACTAATTTTAGAATTAAAAAACTTCAACCCTTCTCTAAAAATTATATTCACTATTAGCCCAGTTAGGCATTTGCGCGAAGGGGTGATAGAAAACAACAGAAGTAAATCCGTGCTAATACAATCGGTACATGAACTAGTAGATCAGTTTAATCATTTGTATTATTTTCCAGCTTACGAAATAGTACTAGATGATTTACGGGATTATCGTTTTTATGCCGAAGATTTGGTGCATCCTAATTATCAAGCCACACAATATGTTTGGGAAAAATTAATTGCTGCCTGCATTGACGAGCCAACTCAGTTATTAATGAAAGAAATTGCGGATATTAATTTGGCTTTTCAGCATAAACCATTTAATGAACAATCGGCAGCACACAATAAATTCCTAGAATTATATTTATTAAAAACAACACAACTATTGGAGCAGCATCCTTATTTAGATTTAAATAAAGAAATAGCCTATTTTACCAGTGGTGTAAAATAATTGGTTAGTGAATTCTGTCTCCGCGTAAGGCCATTTCATCCATCACACCTGCTTCAAATTCTAACCATTCTTTCCATCTTTGTCGAACCAATTGTTTATCCATATAATGGTCGGCTAAATGGATAAATAGGGTGTAGTGGCCAGCTTCACTTTCCATAAATTTTCTGTAAAAATTACGCAGGTATTCATCTTCTAATCCTTCACTCAGTCTTTTAAATCTTTCGCAACTTCTTGCTTCAACTAAAGCCATTGTAAGCATTTGGTCTAAAAAACGGTCTTCAATTCTACCGCCTTTTTTTTGAAAATCTAACAAACGATTTACATATTCGTCCCTGCGCTGTTTCCCTAATGAATGCCCTCTTTTTCGTAGCTCCTGTATAACCATTCTAAAATGTCCCCATTCTTCGGTAACTATTGGTGCTAAAGAGTCCACCAATAAGTCTTTATCGGAATATCGTTGGATATAAGAAATACAGGTGAGTGCCGCTTTCTGCTCGCAATAAGCATGATCGGTTAAAATGGCTTCTATTGAAATACTAGCCAAATCAACCCATCTAGGATCGGTAGGCAATTGTAAGCCAAGAATGTTTTTTGTATGTGTAGATAGTTCCATTTAGTTGCGTAAAGCTGCAAATATCAATTAGATTTTGCGTTTAAAGAAATCAGTTCTTAGTTTGTAGATCTGCGGCCAACAACAATTTTGTATCTTTGCGCATGCAATTGAATGAGAAATGGTTAGCGGACATCCTATCGAATCTGTCGATTCCCGCTTTAAATAAGATGCAAGAGAAGGCCAATAAAGCCATTCTGAAAGAAAAAGATATTCTATTATTGTCTCCAACAGGTTCAGGAAAAACACTCGCTTTTTTATTAGCAGTACTAGAACTATTAAACAAAGAGTCGAATCAAGTTCAGTGTTTAATACTTACACCCTCAAGAGAACTAGCCATACAAATTGAACAGGTTTGGAAGAAAATGTCGACCGGATTTAAAGTGAGTTGTTGTTATGGTGGGCACGATATGCAAACTGAAATTCAAAATTTAGTTGAACCACCAGCATTATTGATAGGCACACCAGGTAGAATTGGAGACCATTTTAGGAGAGAGACACTATCACTCAATTCAATCAAAACGCTCGTGCTAGATGAGTTTGATAAATCACTCGCTTTAGGTTTCGAAGAGGAAATGCGTTTTGTAATTGAAGCATTGCCAGCATTATCTAAAAGGGTATTGGTATCAGCAACAGCAGCAATTCAAGTGCCTGAATTTACTGGAGTTACGCATTTACAAGTATTGGATTTTATTGATCCAATAGATGCCGATGAAAATTTAAGTTTACAATTGGTTATTTCTGAAGACAAAGATAAAGTAGATCGATTGGTTCAATTACTTAGTTATATAGGTGCAGAACCTACGCTAATTTTTTGCAATCACAGAGATGCGGTTGAACGGACTTCTCAATTATTGCAACAAAAAGGAATACCTAATGCCGCATTTCATGGTGGAATGGAGCAAATGCAAAGAGAACAAACCCTTATTCAGTTTAGAAATGGTTCGATACTTTTTTTAGTAGCTACTGATTTAGCTGCACGTGGATTAGATATTCCAGAAATCAAGCACGTGGTACACTATCACCTACCATCAACAGAAGCAGAATTTACCCATAGAAATGGCCGTACTGCAAGAATGCACGCAACAGGAACTGCATATTTATTAATGCATGCAACTGAGCCAACGCCTTATTATATACGTGAACAACTAACGCCATTAGAGTTGCCGCATCACCTTAAACCGCCTAAAACAGCTAGTTATACCACTATTTATATTAATGGAGGAAAGAAAGACAAATTAAATAAAGTAGATATTGTAGGATTCCTTGCCCAAAAAGGTAAATTGGAGAAAGATGATATTGGCTTAATTGTTGTGAAAGATTTTAATGCATTTGTTGCTGTGAAAAAGCACAAAGTAAATGGACTGCTTAATTTGGTACAAGACCAGAAAATAAAAGGAACTAAATATAAAATTGTAGTGGCTAAATAGTTGTAATGTTTTGGTAACTATCAATATATAGTTGCTCTACTTTTGTTCTTGCCCATTGTGTTTTACGTAAAAATTTTAAACTAGATTGTACACTAGGGTTATCTGTAAAACACTTAATCTGTATGCGTTTGCCCAATTCTTCCCATCCATAATGGTTGGCTAAAAAAACAACAATGGCTTCGAGTGTTTTGCCGTGTAAAGGGTCTTTATTTCCAATCATTGACATTGTCAAATATAAACAATCCTATTCAATTGATTAATTTGTATCAATCTGAATGATGCAACCAAAAAATAACTATTTTTAATCATACAATTGAACGTTATGAGAATAGTACCATTCTTGCTTTCTAGCATAGCAACAGCTGCCTTAGTAGTTGGGTTAAATACACAATTACCTTTAGGCGGGCCAAAGTCACCTCGATTGGGTTATTTTTTGTCGCCACAACAGGGTTTTTGGCAGAACGCAGAAGCAACCAATCAATCTTATTCAGAAAATCTAACAATCAAAGGCATAAAGAACAAAGTGGATGTTTTTATGGATGAGCGTTTGGTACCGCATATTTATGCAGAAAACGATTTAGATGCTTATTATGTACAAGGATTTTTACATGCAAAATTTCGTTTGTGGCAAATGGAGTTTCAAACTTATGTTGCTGGTGGAAGACTCAGCGAAATTCTAGGAGAGGAGCGATTACCAATAGATCGTTTTTTTAGACGAATAGGAATGGTGTATGGCGCAGAGCAAACTATGGATCGAATGAATAAAGATCCATTAATGAAAGCTACTGTTGATGCGTATGCCGATGGTGTGAATGCTTATATTAAAACACTAAAGCCCGAGCAAATTCCATTTGAATATAAATTATTAGATTATCAACCCGAACAATGGACACCCGTAAAAACCTATTTGTTTTTGATGTTTATGTCTTATGATTTAACTGCTAGAGGCGCTACAACTGATTTAAAAATGACCAATACCAAAAACTATTTGGGATATGAGGCATTTGAAAAATTATTTCCAAATATTCAAGACTCTTTAGATCCTATCATTCCACAATCAACAATATTTGCTAAACCATCTTTAAATCCTGTTATTCCAAAGGATATAGATTCTATTTATTTGAATAAAACAAATAATTCAAGCGAAGCAATTGCACCATTGATTCCTAATAAAAACAATGGAAGTAATAACTGGGCAGTTGCTGGTTCAAAAACAGCATCTGGCAAACCAATTTTGTGTAATGATCCGCATTTAGGATTGAACCTGCCTTCTTTATGGTATGAAGTTCAAATTAATACCCCAACACACAATACATATGGAGCAAGCTTTCCAGGCTCTCCAGCTGTAATTATAGGATTTAATGATAGTATTGCTTGGGGAGTGACCAATGCAACTAGAGATGTAATAGATTATTATGATATTAAGTTTAAGGATTCCACCATGGATGAGTATTGGTATAATGGGGAATGGAAAAAAGCAGCACATAGAATTGAAACGATTAAAATAAAAGGTAAACCAAATTTAGAAGAGTTAATTGCTGTAACAAATTTTGGTCCAGTAATGTATGATCGGTCATTTAAAAATGCTAGTACAGAAGGAAAATACTTAGCCATTAAATGGACTGCTAATACTGCGGGAAATGGGTTGCAAACTTTTTACCAACTCAATCGTGCAAAAAACATAACTGATTATCAAAATGCAATTGATACTTGGACATGTCCAGGTCAAAATTTTGTTTTTGCATCGAAATCAGGCGATATAGCTATTAAGCAACAAGGTGCGTTTATAGCAAGATGGAAAAATCAAGGTGATTTTATTATGCCAGGAATTGATAGTAGTTACGATTGGCAAGGTATTATACCCAATAATGAAAATCCAATGATTGTTAATCCGTCAAGAGCTTTTGTAAGTAGTGCCAACCAAATGCCTACAGACTCAACCTATCCTTATTATTTAGGTGCAGCAACTAATTTCCCTTTGTTTAGAGGCATTATTATTAATAGAAAACTAGCCGCAATGAATGGCATTACTGCAAAAGATATGCAGCAAATGCAAATGGACAATTACAATGTTTTTGCAGAAATGGCAAGACCAGTATTGTTAAAATACATCGACGAAAAATTATTAAATGTTAATGAACAAAGGTATGTGTCGATTCTAAAAAAATGGAATTTGAAACAAGATATAGCCGAACAAGGTGCTACCATTTTTAACGCTATATGGGATAGTTTATCGCAAGAAGTTTTTCAAGACGATTTTCAAAAAGCCAAACAACCAATCTCTTGGCCAGACGAGGCAACACTATTACAAAGTTTGTTGAGAGACAGTGCTTATGCATATGCCGACAATATCAATACAATAAATAAAGTAGAAACCATTCAAGACGATATTCTCTTAGCGGTAAAAAAAGCAGCAGCACATTTGCAGCTATTAGAAAAAGCCGATAAATTAAATTGGGCCGATGTTAAAGACACTCGGGTAAATCATTTATTAAAAATCCCTGCATTAAGTCGGTTGCATTTGCCAATTGGCGGAGGTAAAAATTGCATCAATGCAACTACGGATTTACATGGTCCAAGTTGGCGCATGATTGTTCATTTAACCGATGAAATAGAAGCTTATGGTATTTATCCTGGCGGACAAAATGGAAATCCAGGCAGTAGGTTTTACGATAATTTCATTGATAGTTGGGCTACAGGTATCTATTATCGTTTATTGTTTTTAAGTAAACAAGCCGCAGAAAAAAACGAAAAAATTAAATGGCATATTACATTTACTAATGGTTAAACTTTTTTTATGAAATTTATCACTGCAATTTTTTTAACCGCATTTCTTGCATTTGCCATAGGGCTGTTTACTATTTTACCTTGGTGGTCATTTGTTTTTACTTCATTTATTGTAGCAATGGCTATCCATCAAAAACCTGGGATTGCTTTTTTAGCTGGGTTTAGCGGATTATTTATTTTATGGACAGTACTGGCTGTTTTAAAAGATACAGCCAATGAACATATATTATCAACCAAAGTTGCGCACCTATTGCCATTAGGCGGTTCGTATTGGTTACTAATTTTAATTACAGGATTAATTGGCGGATTGGTTAGTGGGCTATCTGCAACTGCTGGATGTAATTTTAGAAAGACATCAAAAAAATAATGATTTTAATATTATAGAATATTTCTAACAATTAATAGGTAGAAGGGGTTTACAGCCTTTACTACCTATTTTTATGAATCTGAATGTATGAATAAAATAGTGTTGTTTCTAATAGTGTTATTGGTAAATAGCCCAATATATGCATCTGTCATCTCAGGAACAATTCGTCAAAAAAATGGCCAGGTATTAGCATTTACTTCTGTACTTATAAAAGGCAATTCAAAAGGTACTACTGCAAATAGTAAGGGTTTTTATTCCCTTAATCTAGAACCAGGAACCTATGTAATAGTAGTGAAACATATAGGATATCAATCAATTGAAAAGTCTATAAAAGTAACGGCTGTAGATCAAGTATTTGATGTTGAAATGCAAGAGCAACAATATGATTTAAAAGAAGTAATTGTTCAATCTGGTGGAGAAGATCCAGCATATGCAATTATTCGTAATGCCATCGCACAACGGTTAGTCCATTTAAATGAAATTAAAAGATTTGAATGTGATGTGTATTTAAAAGGTCAATTACAACTACGAGACTATCCTAAAAAATTTATGGGTAAAGCAGTTGATTTTGAAGATGGAGATAGCAGTAAAAGGAAAATGATTTTTTTATCTGAATCAGTTGCTAGATATTCATTTGAAGAACCTAATAAGAAAAAAATAGATGTTATTTCTACTAAAGTAAGTGGCAAAAGTGATGGGTTTGGATTTAGTAATCCTCAAATCATTTCCTTTTATGAAAACATCATTTCTATTGGGAGAAGTTTAAATCCACGTGGGTTTATATCTCCAATTGCTAGTGGTGCCCTTAATTTTTATCGCTATAAATTTGAAGGCTCTTTTTTTGAAAATGGAAAGGAGTTTAGTAGGATTAAAGTAATTCCTAAAAGAAAATATGAGCCTCTATTTTCTGGTTATATTACAATTGTAGAAAACGAGTGGCGGATACAAAGTTTACAATTGACATTAGTGAAAGAACAACAAATGCAATTGGTTGATACGCTTGTGATAGAACAATTATATGTTCCTATCGACAAAAAAAACTGGGTTATAAAAAGTCAGGTGATTTATCCTTCAGGAAAGTTTTTTGGGTTCAATTTCTTTGGAAACTTTTTACAAGTGTATGATCAGTTTAATATCAACCCAAAGTTCTCAAAGAAATTCTTTAATAATACCATTATAAAATTTGAAGATAGTTCTAACAAAAAATCAATGGCTTATTGGGACAGCATTAGGCCTCTGCCACTTTTAATAGAAGAACGAACCGACTATCTAAAAAAAGATAGTTTAGAGCAGGTGCAAAAAAGTCCAGAATATTTAGATTCACTAGACAAAAAAAGGAATAAATTAAAACTCAGTAATTTTATTTTTACAGGAAAAACTATTAGTGTTCAAAAGCGAAAAGAATCAATCAATTTTCGTTCACTATTGTCTAGTTTCTTTTATAACACAGTAGAAGGAGGCGTATTAAACCTTACGCCAAGTTATTTTAAAAGATATGAAGGCCGAAAATCTATAAGTATTGCACCAATAATTAGGTATGGATTTGGAAACAATCATTTAAATACAAGCCTTGGGATTAATTACAACTTTGGAAAAAGCTATTCAAAATCTGTAAATATTTCTGGGGGTAAAAATGTATTTCAGTTTAATAATGACCAGCCAGTTCCAGCTTTTTTAAATAGTATTGTTACGCTTGCTACTACTAATAATTATTTAAAAATATACGAAGCTGGCTTCTTTAAAATTGGCTACAATGCAGGCTTAGGAGATGGTATTTCTTTTGGTCTTGATTTTCAATATCAAAATAGACAGCCATTAAATAATTTACCTGATTTGCCTTCTTGGAAAACTAACCCCGACAAAGCTTATACACCTAATTTTCCTATTGAAATATCTAGCTCCAATATGCTATCCAATAAAGCAAGTATTATTAGCCTTCGCATGAGTTGGAGACCAGGCACTAAGTATATTGAATTACCTAATCAAAAAAACAATATTGGTTCTAAATATCCCATTTTCGGTTTAACTATTACTAAAGGTATACAAGGGTTACTAGCCAGTGATGTGCTTTATACTAAATGGCGTTTTAGTATCAATGATAATTTAAATTTAAAATTGGCTGGTCGTTTGAATTACAATTTAACTGTAAGTGGATTTACAAATACCACCAAAGTTTTTATTCCTGATTATCAGCATTATCAAGGCAATCAACTGATTCTTTCAACAGCCTTTTTAAATAGTTTTCAATTAGCGCCATATTACCAATATAGTAATACCAATAAATTAAATGCATCAGCGCATATAGAATACCATTTGAATGGATTGTTAACCAATAAAATACCCGTATTTAAAAAATACAACTGGTTCTTTGTTACAGGGGTTAATGCTTTACATTATGCTACAGAGAGCAATTATGTAGAAGCTTATTTTGGTATTGAAAATATTTTAAAAGTTATACGGGTAGACTTTATACAAGGATTTGTTCCTAATGGAAATAAACTATCGGGTCTTAGATTGACAATGCCTTTTTTTAATAGATAAATCACTGATTTTATTTAAAACATAGAATTTTATAACTTCGCACTGAAATTTTGGCTACCCTGCAAGTAGCTCCAATTATTATAAATGGAACATTTTGATTTCAAAATGTCTAAAATTAACTACTATGTCGGTACTTCATAACCGTGTGTCTAATGATGAACTAAAGCAGCGGATGTTACAAGAAACAACGCCAAGAACTACTATTAGTTTTTATGCTTATTTCCCCATTCAAAACCCAAAGGAGTTTAGAGATAGTTTGTACAAACAATTCAATCAAATTCAAGTTTTTGGTAGAATCTATATAGCCAAAGAAGGTATCAATGCACAAATTAGTGTGCCTTCCAATCATATTGAATTATTTAAAAATTATTTAGAAACGATTGAACCATTAAAAGGACTACGCTTAAATATAGCGGTTGATGACGAGGGTAAAAGTTTTTGGGTACTCAAAATTAAGGTACGTGATAAGATTGTGGCAGACGGAATTGAAGATTCAAATTTTAGTATGGATCAAAAAGGCAAATATGTGAATGCTACACAAATGAATAATCTATTGCTAGAGAAAGAAACCATTGTTATTGATATGCGAAACCACTATGAATACGAAGTGGGGCATTTTGAAAACGCCATAGAAGTTCCATCCGATACATTTAGAGAACAATTGCCTATGGCAGTAGAGATGATGAAAGGAAATGAGGATAAAAATATTATCATGTATTGCACTGGTGGAATTCGTTGCGAGAAAGCAAGTGCTTTTATGCTCCATAATGGATTTAAAAATGTATTTCATTTAGAAGGTGGTATTATCAATTATGCCAAACAAGCCAAAGAATTAAATATTACGCCCAAATTCATTGGAAAGAATTTTGTATTTGATTATAGACTAGGAGAAAGGATTACAGAAGATATTATCTCTAATTGTCATCAATGTGGACAACCATGTGATTCACATACAAATTGTTTAAATGATGGCTGCCATTTACTTTTTATACAATGTAAAACTTGTGCGGATAAATATGAAGGTTGTTGTAGTCAAGAATGTACAGATACCATTCATTTGCCATTAGAGCGTCAAATTGCCATTCGCCAAGGATTTGATAAGGGGCAACATATATTCAACAAAAGCAAGCAACGGTTAAGGCCAAGGCTAGATGAATTAAATGGCTTTTAGCACATTCATCAAATTTGCATCTGATATTTTCTTTGTTTAACTATATTGTGTTATCTAACTAGTGAAAACAATATCAACCATATTATTATTTATTTGCATGCTTGTTTATATAGGCGGTTATCATTTGTTTTATGCTTGGCACCAAGCCAATTTAAAAACAGAAATGAAAGCCTATTTAAAGCAACATAAATCAAGTAAGTATGGAACTGTCATTCAATTTAAAACAAATAATGGTCAAATTAATGATACTAATTTTTCATGGGAAGACGAAGGGGCTGAATTTAGGTACCATGATTTGTTGTATGATGTGGTAACAATTGACCATCAAGCTGGCATGGTTACTATTTGTTGTTTGTTAGATAATTCAGAAAATCAATTAGAACAACAAATAAATGACATACACAAAACCCAAAATAAACAAACAAACAAATCTCATCTTTCTGTAAAATATTTTTCAAACTTTTGTATCGTAAAGTCGAATACTATACAGCTTTATCCTCCAAAAAGTTTAGTATATAATTTATTCCCCAATAATAAAATTTCAAATTATTCTACCGAAATAATTTGTCCGCCTCCACAGGGTTGATATGTTTAAACTTTACAACATTTATTTGTTGTATCTATTAAATTAATTCAACAAATATTTTTAAATGACTAAGTTCATCTACTTAATTATAGGGTTATTTACCTTAAGCAGTATTTCAGCGCAAAATACTTTAACAGGAAAAGTGCTAGATGCTAAATCAAAAAGTCCACTTGCTGGCGCATCTATTCAATTTGCAAATTCAAAATCAGGTACCACCACAAAAAAAGACGGCAGTTTTACCATAGATTGTAAAACAGTATCTGCTATTACTATTTCATTTATTGGTTATGAAACCGTTCATCAATCAGTAAAAAATTGTACCGATGAATTGGTTATTAATTTACAGCCAATAAATCAATATTTAGAAGACGTAGAAATTACTGCCACTTCTTCTCAAAATAAATCTATTTTATCGCAACCTATTTCAATTGGTAAATTGGTTTCAACAGAATTAAATAGAAATACAGGTTTGTATTTAGACGATGCCATTAATACCAATATTGCTGGTGTTACTATGCAAAGAAGGGCTGTATCTTCTGGCCAGCAATTTAATATTAGGGGTTATGGAAATGGTTTGCGTGGCACCAATGGCATTAACAGTAATTTTGATGGCCAAGGTTCTAAAATTTATTTAAATGGCATTCCTATTACAGATGCAGAAGGCATTACACTAATGGATGATATTGATTTTAATTCTATAGGAAATGTAGAAATAACCAAAGGGCCCGCAGGAACTATTTATGGGTTAGCAATTGCTGGAGTAGTGAACTTAAAAACTATTAAACCAGAAAAAGGTAAAACGTCCATAGGTCAAGATCTAATGTTTGGCAGCAATGGTTTACAACGTTATACAACACATTTTCAAACAGCCACAGATCATGCTTCTGTAATTGTTAATTATGGCAAACAGAACTTAGATGGATTTATGGTGCATACAGCTTCTCATAAAGACTTTTTAAGTATTGCTGCAGAATTTCAACCTAATGATAAGCAAACGATTTCAAGTTATTTTGGTTATAGCAATAGTTATGATGAAAGGGGAGGGGAACTCACAATTGGTCAATACGAAAGTTTTGATTACTCAGGTAATCCAGAATATATCAAACGTAATGGGCATTCTGAAATTATTAGTATGAGGGCAGGTTTAACACATGCCTATCAATTCAATAGTCACCTTACAAACACAACAACTGTTTTTGCATCTGGTGTAAGTAACAATGCAAGTTCAGCAGCTGGTTGGACCGACAAAAGCCCTATTAATTATGGTTTTCGCAGTACACTTGATATGAAATTTTCTTTAAAAAATGGCAATACACTAAGTAGTATTTCTGGTATTGAAATGCAACAGCAATATGCACAAATTATTGGATACAATATGGTTGCCAATCCAGCAAATGCAAATGCTTATTGGATGATTGGGTCAATGAAAAGTAACCAATCAACTATTTCAGGAACAAGTTCTTTATTTACAGAATGGACTCTTTCTTTGCCAAAAGATTTATCAATAACTGCAGGATTAGGCACTAGTAATATGCGCATTGAATTGAATGATAAATTTTATGTAGCAGCTAATACCAATCCTACAAAATTTTCTACTAGTTATAATGCCATGCTATCGCCTCATTTGGCTATTAATAAAGTTTTTAATAAATCAGTATCATTGTATGCCTCTTTCAGTAAAGGTTATAAAGCACCAGTTAGTTCTTATTTCTTTATTCCTGCAACAGGAAAACTTAATACAGACTTAAAACCAGAAATGGGTAGTCAATTTGAAATTGGCACTAAAGGAATTGTATTAAATGATAAACTATCTTATCAACTAGCATTATTTAGTACACAATTTGCCAATAAAATGACTGCTATTGCAGTGCCCTTAAATGGATCTATTACAACTACTGCTTATTCTTATATTGCCAATAGTGGAAAGCAAGATAATAAGGGGTTAGAGCTTACCTTAAAATACAATGCGTTTAGTTCTACTACTAATTGTATCAGTTTTATCCAGCCATTTGCCAATTTGGCAATTAGCAATTTTAAATATGTTGGATATAGTTTTCAAAGTTTAAGTGCCGATAGACTATCTGCACTTGTGGCAAATTATGATGGTAAAGCAGTAGCGGGTGTCGCGCCATTTGTATTCAATTTTGGAACAGATTTCAAAACAAATTTTGGCATGTATGGAAATGCAACCTATTCCTATAAAGATGCGATGCCTATTTCATCTGATGGATTAAATAAAACAACTAGTTATAATTTATTGAATGCAAAATTGGGCTATCAAAATAAATTATCTAGTAAAATGTCTTTAGATATATATATGGGAGCAATCAATTTAACCAATGTGCAATATCCATTTATGGTATTTGCTAACCAATTGCCCGATGCTTACTTGCCAGCACCTACCACTGCTAATTTTTATGGTGGTGTTAATTTGAAATACAATTTCTAAATTATTACAGCGGAATTAGTTATTTAATTCCGCTTTCAAAAATTTTTAATATGAAAAAATCTGGAATTGTTTTATTGATTTCTATTAGTCTTTTTAGTTGTGGTAGATTTAGTAAAAAAGAACTTGACACAAAAAAAGACATTAGAATTGTGTCAGTTTCGAAACACCTTACTGAAATGTTGTTTGCCCTTGGGAAGGGGCACAATATAGTAGCATGTGACCTTACGAGTTCTTATCCTGATAGTGCTAAATTATTGCCTACAGTTGGATATCATAGGGCTTTGAACCCAGAAGGTATTGTTTCTATGAAACCAGATATTATTATTCATAGTAATGATATTGGTCCTGCATCAGTTTTGCCACAATTAGAAAAACTACAACTAAATATCAAAGCATTTAATGGCGCAAATACGCTTGATAGTGCCAAGTTGCTATTGACAGATTTGGGTAAATTTTTTGGCGCAGAAAAACAAGCAGATTCTTTAAATGCATTATTAGATTTAGATATGAAATTAGTTGCTGTAGAACAAGCTAAAATCAAAGACACACCTACTGTGATGATTATTCATTATGGTCAGGCAAACAATGTATATTTTGTAATGAGTGGAAGAAAAGGACCTGGTGATAAAATGATTGTATCGGCAATTGGTAAAACAGCCAACTATGATGCCAAAGGAGCGAAACAAATAAGTGCCGAAGCAATAGCAAAAGCTAATCCAGATATTATTATAGCAACTGATTATGGCTTTGATAAAATGGGATCTGCTGAGCAATTTAAATCTATTCCTGGTGTAGCTTTAACCAATGCAGCAAAGAATAATAAAATCTATCGTTTTGAAGAACATGACCTAGTTTATTTTGGCCCTAGATCTGGCCAGAATATTTTAAAATTGATGAGATTACTTCATCCAACACCAATGGGTAATGCAAAATAAAATCATACTTACTTTTTTAAGCATTTTTTTATTAGGAGTATTAGTATTTGCTATTGCTTTTGGTGCTGTTTCTATTCAGCCAAATGACATGCTATTGGCCCTGCAACATTATTTTTCAGGGAAGCATTCAAGTTCAATAGAGGAAAGTGTTTTTTTGCAATTACGTTTGCCAAGGGTATTGTTATGTGGTATTACTGGTGCTATACTTTCTGTGTCAGGCGTTTTAATGCAAGGGCTTTTTAGAAACCCAATTGTAGAGCCTGGTTTGATAGGCACTAGTGCTGGTGCTGCTTTTGGGGCATCTTTTGTATTTGTTTTTGCAGCATATTTTGGTTCAGAGACACAATTATTAGTAGGACCTTTATTGGTTCCTTTATTTGCATTTGCAGGAGGGCTAACCACCACTTTTATAGTGTACCAATTATCAAAGAATGCCAAACAAACTGCTGTATCAACTATTTTACTTATTGGAATTGCAATGAATGCTATTGCTTTAAGTGGCACAGGTTTTATGAGTTATTTAGCGCGCGACCCTCAGGCAAGAAGTATTAGTTTTTGGAATATGGGAACATTTTCTGGTGCAAGTTGGCTACAATTTTTTATTGTTTTATTTGTGGCATTAATTGTTTTTTTTATTTCATTTAAGGATGCCAAAAAATTGAATGCATTAATGCTAGGAGATGAGGAAGCCTATTATTTAGGAGTGAATACCAATTCATTTAAAAGAAAAATATTAATCGCAAATACAGCAATGGTAGCAGTAGCAACTTCTTTTGTAGGGGTCATAGGATTTATGGGGTTGATTGTGCCACATGTTATGCGCTTAGTTGTAGGTAGTGATCATAAGAAATTATTACCTGCATCAATGATTTCAGGTGCAATTTTATTAATCTTAGCAGACATTGGTGCGCGTTTATTTTTAGCGCCTTCAGAAATCCCTATTGGTATTATTACTTCAATTGTGGGGGCACCTGTTTATATACTTTTATTAAAAACCAATAAATTCATTTTAATCAAAGGAGGGTTGAATGATTAATTTTTTTCAAACTTCCTATTCAATAAATAAAAAGCATTTGTTGAATCCAACCGATTTGCAAATTGATCCAAATGAGTTTTTGGTAATCATGGGCGCAAATGGGGCAGGCAAATCAACACTTTTAAAATTAATGGCTGGTTTATTGAAGCCAAGTAAGGGAAAAATACTCTTTGATAATATAGATTTAACTAAATATACAGTAGCACAATTAGCGCAAAAAAGAGCCGTACTTTCTCAACATTACCAATATTCGTTTCCATTAACGGCCAAAGAAATTGCTATGATGGGGCGTTATCCATTTTATGATTCAAGCCCAACACTAGAAGACGAAAAGATAGTTTCTAATGCAATGGAGTTAATGCGAGTTACCAAATTTGCAAATCGTTCTTATGAAAGTTTATCGGGTGGAGAAGCGCAAAAAGTACAAATGAGTAGAGTTTTGGCGCAAATGTTTACTGAAAAAAAGGAACAAAAATTTTTATTACTAGATGAGCCTGTTTCTCATTTAGATATAAAATTTCAACACCAATTATTAGTTATTGCTAAATCACTTGTTAATCCTCAAACAGCCGTAGTAGCTGTGTTACATGATATTAATTTGGCATTAAAATATGCAGATAGAATTATATTTATGAAGGAGGGATGCATTATTTATGAACATAAAATAATGGAAGACCTACCCCTTAATATCATCAATGAAGTATTTGGAGTTGAAGCACAATTGGTTTCAATTCCAAATCAACAAAGAAAATTAGTTGTTTTTTAATTCGTTCAAACTATTCGATACAGCCAATTCAATTTCTGCCTCACTGAATGTTTCTGGTTTAAATTGTTTGCCACTAACTTTTTCGAAAAGTTCAATATATCTTTTACTAATGGTGTCAATCCATTCATCGTTCATATCAGGAACTGTTTGACCTTCTTTTCCCATAAAATTATTCGCAATCAACCACTCGCGTACAAACTCTTTACTTAACTGTTTTTGTTTTTCACCAGTAATTTGTCTTTCAGCAAATCCTTCTAAATAAAAATACCTAGAAGAATCTGGGGTATGTACTTCGTCCATTAAATAAATGGTATCTCCAATTTTTCCAAATTCATATTTTGTATCTGCCAAAATTAAACCTCTACTAGCAGCAATTTCTTTTCCTCTTTCAAAAAGAGCTAAAGCATATTTTTCAAGTGTTTGCCAATCATTAGCACTCACTAAGCCAGTACTAATTATTTTTTCTTTTGATATGTCTTCGTCGTGCCCAGCATCTGCTTTTGTTGAAGGTGTAATAATAGGTGTAGGGAAAAAGTCGTTTTCTTTTAATCCGTCGGGTAAAGCAACGCCACATAATTCTCTTAACCCACTTGCATAAGTTCTCCAAGCATGCCCAACTAAATTGCCTCTAACAACCATTTCAATTTTAAAAGGCACACATTTTTTGCCAATGGAAACGGTTGGTGCAGGAACCGATAAAAGCCAATTTGGGCAGATATCTTGGGTTGCACCTAGCATTATTTCGGCAATTTGGTTTAAAACTTGCCCTTTAAAAGGAATTGGACGGGGTAAAATTACATCGAAAGCAGAAATTCTATCACTAGCCATCATTACTAACAAATTAGGCTGAATAGAGTACACATCTCTTACTTTTCCATTGTAAATAGCCGTTTGGCCGGGGAATTGAAAATTTGACATAAGCAAAAATAGACACCAAATCTTATAAAATGTGTGTAATTCTTTGTTTTTCTCAACAGCTTAAAGCCATTTGTGGACAAATTAAATTTTTGTAGAAAATTAACAATTGCTACTTTTATCAAAACGTTCTAATAAAATTAGCTATTATGAGAAGATTCTTCACGAACTACGTGCTAGTAATTTTGGGTTTAGGCTTAACGCTTAATACCCTAGCCCAAACATCATCTACAGTTTCTGGTAGTGTAAAAAATGCCAAATCTAAAGAGGCAGTTTCTGCTGTTTCTGTAACTGTTAAAGGAGGTACTACAGGTACTTACACTGATGATAAGGGAGCATTCAAGTTAACAACTGTACAAAAACTACCTTTTACTTTAATTATTTCTTCTGTTGGTTTTACCAATAAAGAAGTAGTAGTTAAAAATAACAATCAAAAAGTTGATGTTGAATTAGACGCATCTTTCACTTTAGGTGATGAGGTGGTAGTTGCAGCATCAAGAGTTCCAGAAAGAATTTTGGAATCTCCAGTATCTATTGAGCGCATTGGAACAAGTGCTATCCGTAATACTTCTGCAGTTAACTACTACGATATGATCACTAACCTTAAAGGGGTAGATGTGGTTAACGCAAGTATGACTTTTAGAAGTATTGGTACACGTGGTTTTAATGTTAGTGGTAATACTCGTTTAAATCAAATTGTAGACGGAATGGATAATCAGGCTCCTGGTTTGAATTTCTCTGTTGGTAATATTATTGGTTTAACAGAATTAGATGTTGATAATATTGAATTATTACCAGGTGCTTCTTCTGCGCTTTACGGACCAGGTGGTATGAATGGTACTGTTTTAATTAACAGTAAAAATGCATTTAAATACCAAGGATTGAGTTTCCAAATTAAACAAGGTATGAACCATGTTGATAATTATCAACGTGCTGGTGCTGCTCCTTTTTATGATTGGTCAGTTCGTTGGGCTAAAAAAGTAAATGATCGATTAGCATACAAAATTGGTGCTTCTTATATGCAAGCCCAAGATTGGATAGCTAACCAAGATGATGACTATAGCCGTGCAGCAACAGTTGCTACTCCAAATGGTAATGTGAAATTTGGCAACAGATTTTCAGATCCTAACTACGATGGTGTAAACTATTATGGCGATGAAACAAATTTAAATATGAGTAGCGTTGCTGGTTCTATTTTAGCAACTTTTCCTTCAGCAATTGTAGGAGCTGCAAATGCTTTTTTAGCAGGTAATATGAATGCTAAATTAGCAGATTTAAATACTTACCTCACTGCTATTGGTGGTGGTGCATTGGTTACAGGTGGAGCTTCACCTTTTATCTTTGGAGCTTCTCCTAGTAGAAATTTATACAATAATCAATATGTAAGTCGTACTGGTTATGGTGAAAAAGATGTAATAGATCCTACAACTAGCAATTTTAAAGTTTCTGGTTCTTTGAACTATAAATTAAACGATAAAGTAGAAGCCTCAATTTCTGGTAATTGGGGAACTGGTTCTACTGTTTATACTGGAGCAGATCGTTATTCTATTAAGGATTTCATAATGGGTCAGTACAAAGTAGAATTAAAAGCTAAAAACTGGTATTTACGTGGATATAAAACAAGTGAAAATTCTGGTAATTCTTATGTAACTACTACTACTACAAGATTATTTAATGAGGCTTGGAAAGGTTCTTCAACTTGGTATCAACAATACATGGCTGCTTATGTAATGAATTCAGATGCTGGTTTAAATACTACAGCTGCTCATAATGCATCTCGTCTAGTTGCTGATGCTGGTCGCCCAACAGGATTTGTTTTATACAATCCTTTATTTCAAAAAATAGCTCAAACACCAATTTCAAAAGGCGGTGGTTTGTTTATGGACAGAACAAGTGTATATACACTTGAAGGTCAATATAATTTAACTGAATCTTTGGGTTTAAGCAAAACAGGTACCGATTTATTAGTTGGTGCTAGTTACAGACAATATGGTTTGAATTCTCAAGGAACAATTTTTGCTGATACTGCTGGTATTATAAAAATTGCAGAAACTGGTGCATACGCACAATTATCACAAAAATTATTTGGTGATTTAGTTAAATTAACTGCTTCAGGTCGTTATGACAAAAATGAAAATTTTGCTGGTCATTTTACACCAAGAGCTTCTGCTGTTGTTAAATTAACCAAAGACCATAACTTACGTTTGTCTTATCAATCTGCCTACCGTTTCCCTACAACGCAAAACCAATGGATCAACTTGAAAACTTCTCAAGGAACTTTATTGGGTGGATTACCTGCTTTGAGAGATTTTTACAAATTCAGCACAATGCCTGCTTATACTTTAGCTAGTGTAAATAAATATGGTGCTGCTGTTGCTGCTGCTGCTGCAACAGGTAATGTTCCTGGTATTATTAGTGCTGCAAGTTTGTTACAAGCACAACAATTTGGTGAATTCAAACCAGAATCAAGCACTTCTTTTGAAGTTGGTTATAAAGGATTATTTGCTAAAAGACTATTGGTAGATATTTATGCTTATTGGGCTAAATACAAAGACTTTATTGGTGGTGTAAGTGTTGTTCAATCAAGTACAACACCTGGACCATTAGGTCCTGTTGGAATATTGGGTTTAAATGCTGATGGTACAGTTGGTAATTCAGCTTTAACCAGAAATGTTTACAGTGTTTCAATGAACCAAACTTCAGATGTAACAACCAATGGTTGGGGTGCTTCAGTTGAATATTTAATGGCTAAGAATTTCTCTGTAAGTGGTAATTTGTATAGTGATATGATTGGACCAGTTGAAACTGGTTTTATTCCTTATTTCAATACACCTAAGTTCCGTAGAAATATTGCTTTAAACAATTCAGGATTTGGACCTAAAAATTTATTAGGATTCAATTTAACTTACAGATGGATTGATGCTTTCCATTATGAAGGAACATTTGCCGCTGGTGAATTACCTGCTTATGAAACATTTGATGCTATGTTAAGTATGAAGTTGCCAAAAACTAAATCTTTGATTAAAATTGGTGCAACCAATATGTTCAATAGATATTATCGTACTGGCTTTGGTAACCCTCAAATTGGTGGATTGTATTATATGAGTTTTGGTTGGAATGTGTTTTAACCAATAACTAACCTTATATTTTGAATCCCTTCCAAGCAATTGGAGGGGATTTTTTATGAATATGTGATAACTCTTTTGGTTTTATACTTGATAATCTTCTATTTTTGCTCCTCATTTAATTCAAAGTACTTATGCGTTCAATACCTTTCAGAGAGGCTTTAAGAGAAGCCATGAATGAAGAAATGAGAAGAGATGACCGAGTTTTTTTAATGGGAGAAGAAGTGGCTGAATACAATGGTGCTTATAAAGTGAGCCAGGGTATGTTGGCTGAATTTGGTGCAAAGCGTGTTATTGATACTCCTATTGCAGAACTAGGATTTACTGCATTAGCTGTTGGTGCTGCCCAAAACGGGTTAAGACCAATTGTAGAATTCATGACATGGAATTTTGCAGTTTTACCAATGGATCAAATTTTAAATACTGCGTCTAAAATGTTGGCCATGAGTGGCGGACAAATTGGTTGCCCTATTGTTTTTAGAGGACCAAATGGTAGTGCAGGTCAGTTAGGGGCTCAACACTCTACTGCATTTGAAAGTTATTATGCCAATATTCCAGGTTTGAAAGTAGTATCTCCTTCTAATGGGTATGATGCTAAGGGATTATTAAAACAAGCGATACGTTTTGAAGAAGATCCAATCATTTTCATGGAAAGTGAAGTGATGTATGGCGATAAATGCGATATCCCTGACGAAGAATACTATATTCCATTAGGAAAGGCAGATGTAAAAAGACAAGGAAGAGATGTTACCATCGTTTCATATAATAAAATGATGAAAGTGGCATTAGGTGCTGCTGCTGAATTAGAAAAAGAAGGAATTAGTGCGGAAGTTATTGACTTGAGAACAATTCGTCCTTTAGATTGGGAAACAATTGTAGAGAGCGTTAAAAAAACAAATCGTTTGGTTATTGTTGAAGAACAATGGCCATTTGCTTCTATTTCATCTGAAATTACTTACCGTATTCAAAAAGAAGCATTCGATTATTTAGATGCACCGATCAGACGCATAACAAGTGCCGATGCACCAATGCACTATGCACCTAATTTGGCGGCATTAGCCATTCCAGACATTGAAAGGACGGTTAAATTAGTAAAAGAACTAATTACCCAAAAAAAATAAGATAGGTCTTAATTAAGCCTTATTTAAATAAATAATATCCCAAAGCAATTCTTTTTTAAAAACTTGCTTTGGGATATTTAATTTTAATACGTGAAGATTTTCTTTTTAATTTTTTGCTTTACACTATCAGTAACATTGTTACGGTCTCAATCTATTGATTCTGCTGTTGCCGCATTAGATACTATTCCAAATGTTTTAGTAGAATCATTTAATACCCGTGTTAAATGGAAAGAGGCGGCTATTGCAATGTCTACTATTACACAAGCAGAAATAATTCGTAGTTCGCCAACATCCATTGTTCCTGTTTTTAATACCATGCCAGGTATTCGTTTAGAAGAAAGATCACCAGGTAGTTATCGGTTATCAATTAGGGGCAGTTTATTAAGGTCTCCATTTGGTGTTAGAAATGTAAAAGTCTATTGGAATAATCTACCAATTTCAGATGCAACAGGGAATGCGTATTTAAATTTAATTGACCTAAGCCAAATTACAGGAGCAGAAATAATTAAAGGACCTGCATCTAGTTTGTATGGTGCTGGAACAGGAGGTGTGGTGCTATTGCAATCGCAACTAAATTTTAAAGACACAATTAGTTCTTCTTTTTCTGTAGGATTAAATAAGGGCTCATACGGATTAATTCAAGAAAATGTTTCTTGGAAATATTATACAAAAAACTTTAGTAGCAATTTAACGCATACCTATTTACAAAGCGAAGGCTACAGAGATCAATCGGCATTAAAGAAACAGGGTTTTAAATATGAAGCTGCGTATCAAACAAATCAACATCAAATTAAATTATTAAGTTGGTATACCAATATGTATTACCAAACACCAGGCGGCATCAATTTAGCGCAAATGTTATTAAACCCACAATTGTCTAGACAAGCAAGTGGAAATTTGCCAAGTGCTATTCAACAAAATGCTGGCATCTATAATAAAACAAGTTTTCTAGGAATTCAAGATCAATGGAAAATTGCTACTAATTGGCATTTGAATCTTTTTAGTTCAATTGAAAATACCAGATTCGAAAATCCATTCATTACAAATTACGAGTATAGAAACGAAACAAATACTTCTACAGGAATTCAATTGATAATGCATCCTACCAATAGTGCATTGCAATGGGTTACAGGTTTTGAATGGTTAAACAATCATTCAAATATTGATGATTATGGCAATAAAAATGGTGTTGCAGATACCGTACAATTCAAGGATAATATTTTTGCCAATCAGTGGCTAATGTATTCGCAAATACAAACTATTGTTGCTTTTAAATGGCATTTTAATGTAGGGATTAGTATTAACCAACAACAGTATTTATACAAACGCTTAACAGATATTCAAACTGTTTATATTCCTAAAACTACTAATTGGGTTCCTGCGCCAAGGTTTTCTGCTTTGTATGATATCAATAAAAATATTGCAACATATTTTATTGCAGGGTATGGATTCTCTCCAGCCTCATTAGCAGAAGTTCGACCATCTGATGTAAATTATTATGGCAATCTCGCACCAGAAAAAGGTTGGAATGTTGAAATAGGGTTAAAAGGGTTTTTACTAAAGAATCAATTGCAATTTAATTTGTCTTATTATCATTTTGCATTACAAGATGCCATTGTTCGACGCAACAATGCTGCTGGCGCAGAATATTTTATTAATGCAGGGGGCACTATTCAACAAGGGGTTGAAGCCATGTTGGAATACCATACGCCAATTAAACGTCAGCAATTTTTACAGCAATTTAAATGTTATTCGAGTTATAGTTTTCAGCCTTATCGTTTTAGTAATTACCAACAATTAAACATTAATTACACAGGCAATGCCATAACAGGGGTACCTAAAAACACATGGACATCTGGAATGGATTTTATGTTTAAGCAACATTGGAATTTTAATACAAATATTAATTGCATTTCAACTATACCATTAACTGATGCCAATGATGTGTTTGCAGACGCCTATCAATTGCTTCAACTTAAGCTGCAGTATAGTTGCCTGTTTAATAAAACCAAGTTTCAGTTTTTTGGCGGGGTAGATAATGCATTGAACCAATTATACAGTTTGGGTAATGATATTAATGCGGCAGGTAAACGATATTATAACCCTGCACCCAATAGAAATTTTTATTTTGGCATGGCAATTCAATTTAACTAAGTCCAACAAAGGTTAACTTAGCAAAAACAATAGCGTATGGCAGAGATATTAATAATTGATGATGAAAAGTCTATTAGGAATGTGTTGAAAGATATTTTAGGCAATGAAGGGTTTGTAGTTTCAGAAGCTGCAGATGGAGAAGAGGGGTTGGAGAAGTTTACTAACCAAAATTTTGATTTGATTCTATGTGATATTAAAATGCCAAAACTAGACGGAATTGAATTTTTGTCTGCTGCAATGTTATTGAAACCAGAAACGCCTATCATTATGATTAGTGGTCATGGAAATATTGAAACTGCGGTTGATGCGGTTAAAAAAGGAGCTTATGATTATATTGCAAAACCACCCGACTTAAATCGCTTATTAATAACCATAAGAAATGCGCTTGATAAAAACAGCTTGGTTAAAGAAACTAAACGATTAAAAAAAACGGTTTCAAAAGTTCAAGAAATTATAGGAACTAGTGAAGCAATTCAAAAAATAAAAGATACAATCGAAAAAGTAGCACCCACAGATGCACGTGTTTTAATAACTGGCGAAAATGGAACTGGAAAGGAATTAGTAGCTCATTGGTTACATGAAAAAAGCAATCGATCCGATAAACCAATTATTGAAGTTAATTGTGCTGCTATACCTAGTGAATTAATAGAAAGCGAATTATTTGGACATGAAAAGGGTTCGTTTACCTCTGCCATCAAACAAAGAATTGGAAAGTTTGAACAAGCCAATGGAGGTACTTTATTTTTAGATGAAATTGGAGACATGAGTTTGTCGGCACAGGCAAAAGTGTTGCGCGCTTTGCAAGAAGGAAAAATAACAAGGGTAGGAGGTGATAAGGAAATTGCAGTAGATGTTAGGGTAATTGCAGCAACTAATAAAGACTTGTTAGCAGAAGTATCCGACAAAAAATTTAGACTTGATTTGTACCATCGACTAGGGGTCATTTTAATACATGTTCCTTCATTAAATCAAAGACTTACTGATATTCCAGCTTTAGTAGATCAATTTCTTACTGATATTGCTGCAGAGTATAGACAATTACCTAAATCTATTGACAAAAAGGCTATGGAAGCCTTATTAGCGCATAATTGGACAGGTAATATTAGAGAGTTACGCAATGTGATAGAACGATTAATTATATTGTCTGGTAAAACAATCACCGCTCTAGATGTTAAAACTTATGTACTACCAATTAAATAATTATTGTTTAATATTTTTACTATTATTGTAAGCCAATCTCTTATCTATTTCAAGAAAGCGCTAATGAATATTTTGGATAAATTTTTAGGGAATGAAGTTTTTTTTAGAAAAGCAGAACTTTCTATGGTGGAAACTTTTGTAAGTTTTTTGTTTAGTAAAAAAATTAAAAAAGGCGAATGTATTTTAAAAGAGGGGGATGTAAATAATAAGATCTTTTATATTCAATCTGGTTTTTTTAGAGTCTTTAAAACCGATGAGGGTAAGGAAGTGAATACCTGGTTTGTTAAAGAAGGTGATTTTATTATGTCTGTTAATAGTTTTCATAAAGAAATTCCAAGCATAGAAACAATTGAATCATTAGAAGATGGCGAAGTGCTAAGTATTAGAAAGGAGTTGTATTATAAACTGATTAGAAGCAATCATAAATTAGCATTATTTGCTATAAATGAATTAATGGTTAACCTTTGCGAATACCAAACACAGTGTAATTTTCTTAGACACATGTCTGCAGAGGATCGTTATCTCTATTTAGTTAAATCGCACTCCAATATTTTAGAAAGAATAAGTCAAAAGCACCTAGCTTCATTTATAGGGGTAGAAATTACTTACCTAAATAAAATCATCAAAAACCTCGTATAATAATTGGCTATTGTACGTTTTGAAAAGATTGCGCTAAAGAAAATACATTGTTCAAATTTTCTGAAGTAATTGGCTTAGGTACAAAATCAGCAACACAATTATAAGATTTTGATTTAATTTCTTCTGCCGGATCAAGAGAAGAGGAGTGCATCATTAATTTACACTGTGCACGTTTATCGCAAGGGAATTTTTCATAAACCGCTAAAAAATCCCATCCATCAACCATTGGCATATTAATATCCAATAAAATATATTCAGGAAAAGCTTGATTTTTTTCTACTAGTTCTTGTAAAGCTTCTAATGCTTCTGTTGCATATTCGAATGATACAACTTCAAGTTCAGGCAAACTTTCGTTAATTACTAATTTAGTTAAATAAATTACTATGTTATCGTCGTCTATTAAAAAAACTTTTGCCATTTAATAATTATAGTTCTGTTTCGAAATTACTTCCCAAATATTTAATTCATTTAACAATAACTTAGTTCTGTTACTGAATTTGTATAAATGTTATCTTGAATTATGTAATTGTTATCATTTGTATCCTAATAAAAGTATTATTATAATTTAATGTAGAAATTGTGAAATCACAACTAATGAAACATTTTGCATAATATGATGCTATTGTGTAATAATTAGCCGAATTGTTAATATATCTGCATTTATTAAATGGAATAATAGGTTATTTTACCTAAATCTATTCAGATCTGGGCTATTCTATGATACTTCTAATTATTTTAAGAAAACTTTTTAGGTATAACAACCAATATCTGTGTTAAAAGGATATTTTTGTTTCATATAAAATACAACTATGGGATTATTGCTATTTTTTGTTGGATTAATAGGTTGGCATATTGGTATGTATGGCATGTTTCAAAAAGCAGGCATTGCTCCTTGGAAGGCCCTGATTCCATTTTACAATACTTGGCTGATTGTTGAGAAAACTGAAATTCCAAAATATTGGTTTTGGTTACAATTAATTCCTATTGCGGGTCAATTCATTACAATATGGATCACCATTATTTTTGTAATGCAATTCAAACGTTTTAATTTAATACATCATATTGCAACAGTTTTCTTGCCATTTATTTATTTTCCTTACTTAGGATTTTCTAAAAATGAGCAGTTTCACGGACCATCGGTAATGGGTAAGTACACAAAACCTGCTTCAAGAGAATGGATTGATGCGGGTGTTTTTGCTATTGTTGCTGCAACAATTATTAGAACTTTTGTATTTGAAGCTTATGTTATTCCATCAGAAAGTATGGAAAAGACTTTATTAGTGAATGATTTTCTATTTGTAAATAAAATGACCTATGGTGCTAGAATTCCACAAACACCATTGTCATTCCCGTTCGTACACAATACCATGCCTTCGTCGGTAACCACTCCGTCTTACCTTAAATGGATTCAAATACCTTACAAAAGATTACCTGCTATAACACCAGTAAAAAGGAACGATGTTGTAGTATTTAATTTTCCAGCAGGTGATACCATTATTAATCTTCCAGAATTTGGTAGTAAGATGCCTTATTACGATGTGCTTAGAACACAATTTAAAGGAGATAGAGAGGCGCTAATGGCACAGTATCCTATATTGGTTCATCCTATGGACAAAACGGATAACTATATTAAAAGATGCGTAGCAGAAGGAGGAGATAAGTTACAAGTAAAAGACGCACAATTGTATATTAATGGACAATTGGCTTATTTGCCTAAGGCTTCTCAAACAGAATACATAGTTGAAACAAATGGAACCAATTTTACAGATGCTTTTTTATTAACTGAATTAGGCATTGATGTTCAGGATACAAAAGGCCAATTCGAACCATTATCTAACAAGCCGGGTGTTTATAAAATTAATATGACTCCTGTAGAAATGGAGGTAGTTAAAAAGCAGCCGAATGTTAAATCAGTAAACCTTTTTGTAGATACTTATGTTGGAGGTTATTTTCCATTTGATGATGCAAATTTTCCTTACACACTCGACAATTTTGGACCCATTAACATTCCTAAAAAAGGAGAGACATTACAGTTGACACCCCAAAATATTGCCCTTTATAGAAGACTAATTACTGTTTATGAACACAATACATTAGAAGAAGCAAATGGGAAGTTCATTATAAATGGAAAGGAAACAACTACTTACACAACTATTTATAATTACTATTGGATGATGGGTGATAATCGTCATCGTAGCCAAGACAGTCGTTTTTGGGGATTTGTACCAGAAACAAATGTGGTAGGAAAAGCATCATTAATTTGGTTCAGTTTCGAAAATGGTCCACGATGGAAGCGATTATTTAATAGCATCAAATAATGTATCTTCAATAGATATGCAAGAACAACAACTATCCTTAAATTTTACAACATACAATGATTCTTCTGAATTATTGGAGGCTGATGCAGAACTTTTAAATGAAGCGAAGTTGGCAACAGCACTTGCGTATGCACCTTATTCAAAATTTAAAGTTGGTGCTGCAGCAAGATTAAGCAATGGAGTAATATTAAAAGGTAGTAATCAAGAAAACGCAAGCTTTCCAGCAGGCATTTGTGCTGAAAGGGTATTATTGTCTATTTGTGCTTCTTTATATCCTAAGGTGGCTATTGTTGATATGGCAATAAGTTATCAAAATGAAATAGGAAAAAGTGATCGTCCTATTTCTCCCTGCGGTGTTTGCCGACAAAGTTTATCGGAATACCAAGAAATTTGCCAACATTCTATTCGACTTATTTTGGGTGGAAAAGAAGGCAAAATATGTATCATTGAAAAAGCAAGTTCATTGCTTCCTCTCGCTTTTACAAGTGCAGATTTATTTAGTTAAAGCTTATCTGATTAATACAACTGTTCCTTTTAAAGCAAACACTTTTCCTGTGTCTTTATGGGTATAGTCTAAGGTCCAAACATAAGTGCCGCTTGGTTGTAATTGCCCACTAATTCTACCATCCCATTTTTTATTCCAATTATTGGTTTCGAAAATCACTTGTCCGTATCGATTAAAAACTTTAAAACTTAAGTTAATAGCTTTCAGTGCATTCAGCGGATATAAGTAATCATTTAATCCATCACCGTTAGGAGTAAATGCTGTTGGAATATCAATATAACAACTTGGTAGTACAGTAATGGTTTTAAGCAAACTATCGGAACAATTAAACAGATTTTGAACCGTCAAACTAAAATCGAATTGATTTTTTCTTGTTAGTACTTGATAGTTTTTTCCTGGAGGATTTTGCAAATAACTTATTTGTCCATCGCCATAATTCCATTTCCATCTGATGGCATTTGAGGTACTTTGATCAATGACAATTAAAGTGTCTGTGGAACAAATGGTATCTAAAATTGTAAAACCTGCTTTTACGGTTTGGTCGGGAATATTAATATCTACACTACTACTGTCTATACAAAAACCATTTGAAATAATTAGTGTTGTGTGTTGTAGGCCAAATGATTTGGTAATTAAATTAGGGTTTTGGATGGTACTAGTAAATACGTTGCCTACCTGCCATTTCCATTGGGTTGTTCCATTATTGGCATTATGGCTTAATAAAACGGTATCTAATTTACAACCAGGTTGCACTGAATAATTAAAATTGGCAACTGCCACATTCTTTACGGTAAAACCTAATACAGAACCAGCAGGGGTAATCATATCGCACTCGTCTATTAAAGAATTGCCATCATTTCCGTTTTTTAAATGGATTTGGTAATTGCCATTTATTTTAATGGGTTTAGATAGGATTACCTGAATAGTTTTAGAAATACCGTTCGAACAAATACCTCTTGCACCTATTACTGTTACAGCACTTGGGCCTGTAATAAAAAAATCAGAACCATCAGATTCAATAGAACTACAATTCATTGGTTTATTGAAAACTAGTTCTAGTGTGTCTTTAGCACAAATAATTGGTTTAATGCTATCCATTGGTGTTGGTACAGATGGCGTAAAAATTAAGGATCTTTGTAAGCCAACAGCTAATAAATTTCCACAATTATCAATTAATGTATTTCCATCTGTACCTAATGCAGAAGTAACAGTATAAGTTCCGGGTGATAATATAGTGTTTAGGGTTAGTATTGCTGAATCAGTATCAAATGATAAACTACACCCTTTTCCAACAGCAGACTTAATAGAATTGGGAATCGTTCCGGCTACAGTAAAATCAGATCCATCAGCGGCTAAACTATTGCAATTCATTCGTTTGTTAAGGCTAACTACAATTTGAGTTCCATCGCAAACTGCGTATGCATTATTTAAAACAGGAATAATTGGGTTTACAATACTAGCTGTGCCACCTTGAAATGAAAGCGCATATCCACTTTGTGTATCATCAAAATGACTGACCAATAATAAGTATTCATGCCCTGCAATAATATCTGGCATTACACTAAAAGTTGGAACCAATGCACTTGGTACTGAAGCGCATTCAAAAGCATTTTTTCCTGTTGTTCCTGCACCAGTTACACCATATGTGCCACTCCAGTTAGCGGATACAATCAAAGATTTATTGGTAAAAACATCCATTGGGTTAGCACCTGTAATGTCGAAAAGTTCCCAGTCATAGTCGTCAGATAAATTTGCAGGTGTTATAACAAAACCTAATTTTCCTGATACATAGCAAGTGAATTTATACCAGTATGGGTTTTTATCGGAATAACCTCCTCCGTCATTACAAGGTGTTGGAATGACTTTATTACCACAAAGTGCTACTGAATTTTGAACGAATTTTGTTGTGCCACATACAGGAAAGGCTGTGGTTGGATTTTGCCCTAAAGCAGTACAAGTTTGCGTAAAAGCAATAATAGGGGAGACTATTAAAAGTAAAAGGGTTATATATATTAAAACATGCTTTTTCACAATCTAAAAGTATTTGATAATCTGTGTTTTTAACTGTTTTTGTAAATAATTAAGATAATTTTTTATTTATTGAATTAATTTTGAATTTATATAAAATATAATATAAGTATAATTAATTGATTTATAATATATTGAATTTGAATATTTCTTTTAATGATTTTTGGCATGGTGTTTGGCAATTGCCTGTACCTAAATCAGTCAAGATTTTTGACTAATTTATACGAATAGAATACCTTAACAAGTATTTAAAACGGTATAAATATGGGTTTAGTTTAAAAAATTAAGAATGAAAAAAGCACTTTGGATACTCATTTTACTAGTTTCTGCTAGTAAAATTTCTGCTCAAGTGGATAGTTCTACAAAAATATTTTTAAAAGATACGGTAATTCATATAGAAGATACTTTACAATCAGAAAAGAAAGTTGTAGATTCATCTAGCGAATTTGTTACTAAAACAGGTGTAAAGTCATTATTGGGCATTGCTAGTTTTTATAGCAAAAACTTAGATGGAACCGAAACGGCTACTGGCGAAAGATTTAAAAATAGTAATTTAACTGCCGCTAGTAACAGTTTTAAATTGAATACTTGGGTTAAAGTAACCAATATTCACAATGAAAATTGGGTAATTGTACGTATAAATGATCGAATGCATCCTAGAATGGCAAAGCGTGGCAGGGTCATAGATTTGAGTCGATCAGCGGCAATTAAGCTTGATTTTATTAAGAAAGGACTGACTAAAGTGCGGATTGAAGTGGTTGAAAAACGAAATGTTGATTAATGGTTGAGAATTTTACAACTTTTATTATTTTATTAAGTCAATTCTAGCCTGTATTTTTGCTACATAATTAAAACTGTATATGAAGAAAATTTTAATCTTTATTGTTGTATTGGGTCTAGCATCTACAACTTTTGCTCAGACATCCGATAATAAAAAAATGCCATCATTAGGTATTAACTTCTTTTTACAAGATTTTAAAACACCTGCGTCTATTGCATCTAATGGATTTTCTTCCGTTATGCAGAAAAACAAATGGGGTAATATTAGTGATATGAGCTCTGGCTTAAGTTTGCAATATTTAAATGGTTTAACAGACCATATTGATTTTGCATCTACACTTAGTGCTAGTTTCTTAAACTATCCTATAAGACCTAGTTCTGGTATTTCTCAAACTGGTGGAAGCAAATTTTTATTAGAAGCTGATGCTGGTATCAATGTTAAATTGTTAACTGATAAATATTTTATTGATCCTTATATCAATATGGGTGTTGGTGCTTCAATGTATGCAGGCACTTATTTTGCAGCTTATGCTCCAGTAGGTGGCGGTTTGCAATTTAATATTGGTGATGGTTCTTATGTAAACTTACAATTCAACTATCGTGTTGAAGTATCTAGTTTATCAACTAAGCATTTTAATTATGGTTTAGGTTTTGTTGCTCCTTTAAAAGACAAAAAACCACCAGTTGTTGTTGCTCCACCACCACCGCCTCCAGCGCCAGTTGATACTGATGGAGATGGTATATTTGATCCTAACGACAAATGTCCTACTGTTCCAGGTGTAGCTAAATATGCTGGTTGCCCTGTTCCTGATACTGATGGTGATGGAATTAATGATGACAATGATAAATGTCCTACAGTTAAAGGTGTAGCAAAATATGCTGGTTGTCCAGTTCCTGATACTGATAAAGATGGTATCAATGATGACGAAGACAAATGTCCTACTGTTGCAGGTTTAGCTCGCTACCAAGGATGTCCTATTCCTGATACAGACAAAGACGGTTTGAATGACGAGGTTGATAAATGTCCTACAGTATTCGGACCACGTGAAAACAATGGTTGTCCTATTTTGAATTTTGATCCAAAAGATATTAAGTTCATGGTAGGTAGCGACAAATTAACTAAACCATCAAAAGTTGAGTTAGATAAAGGTGTTGAAAATTTAAACCAATATCCTTCATTAAAATTAACTATTGAAGGACATGCGTCTACTTCAGGTAGTGATAAAATCAATAATCCTTTATCAGCAAAACGTGCAGTATCTGTTAAAACATACCTTATATCTAAAGGTATTGCTGAAAGCAGATTAGCAACAGCTTCTTTCGGTAGTACTAAACCAATTGCAGATAATAAAACTGCTAAAGGTAGAGCGGCTAACCAAAGAGTTGAATTTAAAATTCAAGAATAATTTATAGCTAATATTATTAAAAAGCCTGTATCAAATTTGATACAGGCTTTTTTTTGCCTAATACTATTTCAATAAATAATTCATAGAGGGTGCTCAGCGAATAAGCAACTTTAATTTTTTTAAAAAGATGGAATTTTTAAATTATGTTTTTGAAAATATAATAATAGATAAAACTGAAAATTAAACAGGATCAACGTTTGAAACGATACTTACAGATCTATATCTTTTGTTGTTTTGTAAAATTGCTTTTTGCTGGTTGATAGCAATTTTACACATGCTAATTTGTTGTGCATCCTTGGGTAATTTAATTAGTATTTCCCATAAGTATTGGTTGCGAACCCTATCTATAACAGGTTGTGCAGGCCCATTAATGCATTTTCCAAATTGTTGTTGCATTGCTTTAACCATAATGATTGCGGCTTCTTCTGCAATATGTTTTTCCTTGTGTTTAAATACAATTTGAATTAATCTTGTATAAGGAGGGTAGTTAAATTGTTTTCTATTTTGAATTTCAAAATCATACAAGGCATTGTAATCATGGGCTTTTAAAAATTGTAAAACTGGATGGTATAAATTACTCACTTGAATTAATACTTTCCCTTCTGCATTTTTTCTGCCAGCTCTACCACTAACTTGTTCCATTAATTGAAATGCTCGTTCATTTACCCGAAAATCTGTAAAATTTAAAATGCCATCTGCATCAATAATGCCAACAAGGTTAACATGTTCAAAATCTAATCCTTTAACCACCATTTGAGTACCTACTAGGATATCTATTTTTTGTTGTTCAAATAGTTTAATCAATGCGTCGTGGTCATTCTTGCCGCGGATACTATCATAGTCCATTCTGGCAACTTTTGCATCAGGGAAAATTTCAAGAATTTGTTCTTCAATTTTTTCAGTGCCAAAGTTCTTTTGTGTAAACTGATGGCTACCACAAGCGGCACAAGTTTGTACAACAGGATAACTGCTGCCACAATAATGACAAGACAATTTATGTTTTGATTTATGATAAGTAAGTGATACGTTACAGTGTTCGCAATGTGGAATCCATCCACATGGTTCGCATCTTAAATAGGGTGAATAGCCTCGTCTATTTTGAAATAAGATGACTTGTTTTTTTTGTACTAATGTTTCTTCAATGGCAGTAATTAATGCTGGTGTAAATATTGTTTTACCCTGTTTTGTTTCATATACTTTTTTAATATCTACTAAATCCATTGAAGGCAGTTGTGCCTCTCCAAAACGTTCAGTAAGTTTTACTAGTCCATATTTACCTTGAATGCAATTGAAATAAGTTTCAATACTTGGTGTGGCACTACCTAATAATATTTTTGATTTGAATAAACTTGCATAATAAATTGCTGCATCACGTGCATGATACCTAGGTGCAGGGTCTTGTTGTTTATAAGAACTGTCGTGCTCTTCGTCTGCTATAATCAATTTAAGGTTATTAAAAGGTAATAACAGCGCAGAACGAGCACCAAGAACAGCTTTTAGTTCACCTGTTTTAATTTTATTCCAAATTTCTACGCGTTCATTTGCGTTGAACTTAGAATGATAAATGCCAATATTTCCGCCGAAATGTAATTGTAGTCGACGTATTATTTGAGAGGTTAGCGCAATTTCTGGTAGTAAATACAATACCTGATTCCCTTCTTTAATTGCTTGTTCAATTAAATGGATATAAAGTTGGGTTTTACCGCTAGCAGTTACACCATGTAGTAGACACACATCTTTTTTTGTAAAACAATCAGTTATTTCATTTAACGCGTTTTGTTGTGCATCAGATAAATTAAAATTAAGGGTATTGTTTTTTGCTAATTGTGGTAAGCGATCAACGGCTCTTTTTTCTAATAATAAAATTCCTTTTTCTACCAATGCTTTTAGTTGAGCAGGAGAGGCGTTTGATTTTTTTAAAAGTTCAGGTTGTGAAACTTCACCTTCAGTTTTTAATAAATGTAAATAGGCTAAAAGCAATTCCATTTGTTTGGGTGCCTTAGTAAAATTGTTAAGTAGTTCCGCTAATTTTTCTTCAGCAAAATAATTAGTATGTAACAAAACATAGGTTTGTTTTTTTACTTGGTATTTCTGCTTAAGTTCTTCCCAAACATGACAAATTTGTTTGTCAATTAATTTTTTAATAATCGGATATACATGAGAACTGTCGAGTAATTGTTGTACTTCAGATATCCGCAATTCTTTTTTTAATTCCAGTGCTTCTGCAACAATATATTCTTCGTCATTTAAGTCAAATAAACCCGCTTCTCTTTCCTCATTCCATATTAAGATACTCTCGCTTGATAATTTTAAATTAGCGGGCACAGCAGCCTGCATAACATCGCCTTCTGTGCATAGATAATATTTTGCCATCCATTCCCATAACTGTAATTGTTCGGGATGCACCAAAGGTTCTGAGTCTAATAAGTTTAAAAGTGGTTTGGGATTAAAGCCTTCTGGAGGCGTATTAAAAATCCGTTTAACTATCCCTGCATATTTTTTGTGTTTTCCCAAAACAACTTCTACACGAATGCCTATTTGTATGGCATCTTGAAATTCAAACGGAACAGACCAGGTATAGTTTTTGGGTAAAGCCAAAGGAATAATCACCTCTGCAAAAACAGTTGGTTGATTTGCATTGAAAGCGAAGCTATTTATTTGAGTTTGACTGGCCATGATTCTAATATGGCTAAGATAAGTTGCTTTCGGTTTAAATAGAAGGATATTCGCGATATCTGCGTAAACCAGCATCCATTATATTAAAAACTTTTTCTTTTAATACTGAAATGTCTTGAAGTGTTAATCCGACCACATCAATTTCTTCTAAATAAACAACCCTGCTTTTGCCTGGAGTTAACGAAAATATAGAGTTATAATGTAACCGTTCGAGGGTATCAATCAATATTAATGGCTTGATAGGGGTTTGTGTTTCAATGGCAATTCTAAATGCACCATCAAAAAATGATTTTAGTGGAGCGGCAGTTTCGTTAAAAGTGCCTTCAGGATATATAAATATGGAAATATTATTGTTTATAGCCGCTTTTAAGGCTCGAACGCTCTTTGCCCGGGTACTAGCGTCGCGTCTATCTACTAATATTACTGCAGCCTTATAAATCCATCCAAACACGGGTATTTTAACTGTTTCGTATTTACCCAAGATTCGCATGGGGTTACGTATAATGAGTAATATAGGCGGGATATCTATATATGAAATATGATTGGCTACGTATATATATTGTTTAGCGTCATCATGTGGGTGCTCATAAATCTCTTTGTGTTGTATGCCAATAAAAAAATACCATATACCAGCCCAAAGTTTACATATTTGATAGATGATATTGCCGCCAGTTACTTTGCCAAATAGGAGAGATAACATCACAAATGGGAAAAAGAAAAATGTTAGTACAATGAAAATTGCAAATGCATAAATACAGTAAACAACACTTATAAGATTCTTTAACCATTTCATTTTTCTAACTTAGGTACAATTTATGATAAATGCTGTTTTTTTTATTATATGCAAAAAAAAGCAACCTCATGGGTTGCTAATAAAATATGGCTAAGCGTATATTTTAAATAGAAGCTTTTGCTTCGTTTTTCCATAATAATAAAACGATGGAAATAACACAAGCGGTAATTCCAACAATTACTAATGGACTTTCGTTTAAAGAATTATTAGCAATTTGAGTGGCTAGTAAAAACATTGTATAGATTTTTATTTGTTATTAATATTTCACAAATTGAAGGCAAATATTTGATAATTACAAAATCATGAAGCGCTGTGAAACCAATAAAACAAATTATAAAAAAACATAAAGTGTGTCTGTTTTAAGCTGTTGAAATTAATTTCAATTAAAAACTAAAAAATAAA